>Ga0308009_10001384_pt1 | contig 14230 bp, 26 predicted proteins | sample Neamet127_FD_203134 | JGI IMG/M metagenome (GOLD analysis project Ga0308009, IMG submission 203134) | Marine microbial communities from water near the shore, Antarctic Ocean - #127 | ecosystem: Environmental > Aquatic > Marine > Unclassified | place: Southern Ocean | collected 2014-07-24
CCCACGTTGTTCTGGCGCTGTAGCTGGAGCTTTCTTTAGTTTCAAATGCCGTATCCCACGATTGGATTACATACGAAACTTCGGGTAGCTCCTCGCGCTCCCACGGCACCCACCATGACGCCTTGAGTATGCCGCCGCCCTTGGGGCTTGGCCGCTGCTGTAGCTGCCCAGCGGCTGCGTAGGAGCCAAGAGACCGCTCTAGGGTTGTCAAGGTCTTCTCATCCATCCTGTCGGACCACAGAAGCTCCCCCTCCTCTGTGCGTGGGTCTGTGAAGCCAAGGCTTGATCTGTTGGGCGTTGGGTGGCCGATCTCATATCTGGCAGGCAGGCATAGGTGATCCCACTCATTGCCTAGCTCATTGGCGAGTATATGGCCCGTGAGGTCTTGTTCGTGCAATCTTTGCATGATGATGACAAACGCGCCCGTCTGTGGATCGTTAAGTCGCGTCTGCATGGCCTGATCCCACCACTCCAGCACACCCTCCCTGACTTTAGAACTATCTGCTTCTACCGAATTGTGGGGATCGTCAATTGCGATAATGTCTCCCCCATCCCCGGTCAAAGCACCCCCGACACTGGTGGCGATCCTATAGCCTGTCTGATCGTTTTCAAACCGCTGCTTCTGGTTTTGATCGTCGGTCAGCTTAAACTTGTCACCGAAGTGCGCCTTGTACCACGGGCTATCGATCAGCCTGCGGCACTTCACGCTATCCCTGATCGACAGGGATGAGGCGTAGGACGCATAGAGGAACTTTTTATGCGGTTGCGATGCCCAAGTCCACGCAGGCAGCGCCACGGCCACGCTGATTGACTTCATGTGTCGTGGCGGCACGTTGATGATCAGGCGCTTAATTTCGCCTTCTTTTATTGCTTGAAGATGTTCAGATACTGCTTGAAGATGCCAATTATCTTTGAACGGCACGCCCGGTTCAATCGTCGGCCATGCGGCTTTCGTAAACTCATGCAGGCTTCGCTTATATTTCTCCGCTCTCACCTGTTCCAATGTCAAGCTGCCCAAAAGCTGCTTCAAGTGAACTGATTTGTTCATCGGATATCCTCGTAAGGTCTAATTGCGTTGTGTTTTTGTTTGTGTTGTCGGTGACAACTTTCTCGACCCACTCACCCTCGCCCCTATTTTTGAGCCAGAACAGCATTGAGACGTTGTCGCCCTCGACGGCTTTATTGAACAGCGTATTGGTCACGGCCTCAATTCCTTGAACCCTCCCCCTTTTTAAGCTGTCCGATAAGTCCGAATTGTTGGATTGATGAAGCATCAATGTGGACTTGCTAATGCCCAGCATTCTGGCGCACTGATCGACGTTTAGACCCTGCGACATATACCGTGTGGCGTTTGCCAACACTTCATCTGATACCTTAAACGGTGGCCTGCCCATTGGTTTTTTCTCAGTTGTTTTTTTCGCCATGATGCGGCCCTCCTGTTATTTCTATATAATGCAAAATTAAATTAAAAAAAAGGGTTGTCGTTCCTATAGTAAAAAACCCCGCCTCGGCGGGGCTTGATGTCAACTCCCGTTAATTGCCATCGATTAAAGGGATAGCATTACAATTAGGACAGCCGCAACAAGCGCCACGAAGGCAGCCCCTGCGATAACCTCCCTGCCCCAGCCATCGGGCTTTGTGTTGTGTATGCTGACGTGGCCTCGCAAATTGACGGCGACCCACTGCCCTGACGCTGCGCCCGTCTCACCTTCCTGCGTGTGTATCCACAGGTGTGCGCTCCCCGCACGCTTAGAGCATTCTGGCTCCAGCCATTTCGGCGGCATTTCTGCACTCATAAATCCTCTGAATTGCCAAGATTTAATGATCATAATTTATCCTCCTGATCTTCATATGGTTCGTAATCGCTGCCGAATAGCTCTTCGATCATTGGCTCAAGCATTTTTGCCATTATTCTACGACGATCTTTTGGTTGGATTTCGGGGTTTTCGTGAACGAATGTTGCGGCTATTGCGATTGCTTCAATTCCATTTATTTTATAGGTCACAATTCATCCTCTCTTTCATCAAAATGGTGAGCCAGCCTACGCAGTTCTGTGGCGATGCCTTTTGTTATGGTGCTTGTGAACAGTGGGCGTCGATCTTTAGCGTGTACGGCCTCCCCAGCTATTACTGCGTATGTTGTGTCTGTCAGTTCAAATGTCAGGTGATCGACTGTGAACTGCTCTCGTTTAATTGCGTGTCTGGTCAATGCATTTCCCTTTTTTCTGGATTTCTGTGGATATCAAACAGCGCCTCCCCAGCGCCGACCATAATTTCTGGAAAAATGTGATCTAGATCATATGAGTGTATGATTGTTGCGATTACTGCCATCACTTGGGTGTTGCTCATTTCGTCTGGCATTGCTTCCAAGATTTCTTTTATGTCAATTTCGGTCATAGTCTGTCCTGACGTTTTGGTATGTTTCTCTCAGCATTCCTCTGGCCTCTTCTAGCATTTTGAGTGCGTCATTGAGGTCTGGAAAGTCATCTGGCGTTATTTTGCACGACAGCATGTGCTGTATTGTCAGGTCAAGTTTTGACAAAATCTGACCCAACTCTTCGATGCGTTCTAGGCTCATAGCGTGAACCGTGATGCATCGAATGCCCACAGGTTATAGCTGCACTTTGATTGATCTGGCTTTGCCCACACCTCAGCCCTTGCAATTTTTGACTGTTTAAACAGGCGGTGGCAGGCATTGTTAATGTCTTTATTGCTGACATCTGTTTGGTCTGGCTGCTCCTCTCGGTATGCTGCGACCACCTCTGAAGTTATGAGATACGTGTCGGCGGCTTTGAGCAGAAATTTGATTGTTTCCATTATTTCCTGCGGGTTTTGCTTTTGCTCTGTCCACTCGTTCAGAAGCTGATCCAGCACACCATTATCTGTTTCTGGCTCGTCCTGTGAGATACGTGCTGTTGGGCCACATTCCTTGATCTTAACGAGGCCGACTGCTCGGTATGGTATGGTTTGCGCCTTGTCTGGGTGGTTTGGTACTACGTCCATTAGCACCTGATCACCCACGGTTAATTGCAGGAACCGTGCGAGGTTGTTGGTTATGAAGGTGTTTTGGCCTTCGGCATCTACAGCGAATGCGCTGTAGTGTTGGGTGATATTTGTGATTAATCCGTGAATTTTTAGAAGTTCCATTATTTTTTTTCCTGATTGATATTTAAATGGTGGCTTACAGATAACGATTTTTTACTATCTGTAAAGTTTATTTTACATGTTGTCGATTAAATCATCGATAATTCTTGCAATGCGAATGAGACCAGCCAATTCTTTGTGTGGGTGTTTGTGTGGGCATTTTCGGATAGCATCATATGCTGCGTCATTTAAAATTTTGAGGTTTTCTTTGTATTCGGTCATTGGTTCGCTCTCCCACGGTGCATCTGGAACTGTTACTTTTGCCGTCCTATTTGTGACGGATGCGGCCTGTCTATTTTTGACGCGCACCGCGCCATCATTGTTCATTTGATCCTCCTCCTGAGTTCGTCGCTGTAGGTCATGCCCTGATCGGCGTAGTAATTTTCTTTGACTGGGTTCCAGCCTTTCATTGCCTGCCGCGCATTGCGGCAGTCTTGGATGATGTAGACCAGTGCGTCTTGATCGACGGTCTTGGCGTGGTCTGTCCACTTGGCGAACTCTTGTGCTGTTGCGCCGCTCATTGTGCTGTCTCCAGTTCGATGATTGATTTGGCCTGATTGACTTGATCGGCGGTTAGCCGCCTTGAGAGTTCCTGCGCGATTTGCAGTGGCCCCTCTGCGAGTTCATCTGTTGGCGCGGTTACTGATAGGCGCAGCGCCAGCGTGAATGCTTCTAGATCGCTCATTGTGCTGCCTCCCTTTTAAAAGATTTAATTGCGTCTTTGTGGCTACCCGTGTGATAGCCCAATACTTCATACAAAGCCGAACCCCACGCCACGTCACCGTAGCAACGCCATGCCTTCACGGCGCTTGTATTTTTCATTTTGACCACTACCCAAGTTTTTGTCATTTCGTTCTCTCCCTGTTTCTATACAATTATAAATAAACACATTTACGGATATATCAAGGGCCATCGTTAATTTATTTACTTTATTTTCTGCTTATTTATTGCAGAGCCGTAAATGCAATAAATCGAAACGCTCTAAGTACCTTATTTATATATATAATATTATTATTATTATTATTATTATATATATAGTGTATTACTGCCCCCCACCCCCTACCCACCAACTATGTATGAGGGGGGTGGAGGGTGAGGAGTATAGATACCCCCCAAGGTGTCGCAATAAATGCAGTAAATACAATAAATCAGAACCTGTTGAAATCATTGACAAATACCCAAATGTTTAGTGATGCAGTAAATCATGCAGTTAATCATTGGATGCTAGGCGAGAACCAAGCCATCGTCGGACGGCCCCGCTTGCCCTCGTTTAAGTTTCGGCACTCTATGCCACGATCATTTGCCAGCGCGTCCAGAACGTCTCCACGCTTGCGCCTGTCCATATTTGCGAATGCCCCCACGCTGCGCGTGATCTGGCTCTCAGTGATGCCCCCCAGCCCCGCCGTTTCGATCTTGGCGAACACTGCCTTGCACGCCGCATCGAAGGGGCCATCAGCCATGTTGGCCTTAAACATCTTGATGGTTTCGGTGGCGTAATGCTCGACGTAATCTATCGACCACTGCATCGCATCCAGACCAATACTTTCCTGTCCCATTGACCGCGCAATGATAAGCGACAGCCGCATGGCAATCTCTCTAGAGCGATTGTACATGGCCTCCAGCCCAGTGCCGGCCTCTTTCTTGATGGCATCGACCAGCCGCTCCTCATAGCGTCTCAGGATCGCCTTGGCCTCTGGCGTGAAGCTGACCTCCATTGGTGAGGGCGGCACATCGTGCGTGGAGCCGGGGTCTAGCGTCCCGTTAACGGCGTAAGCGTGATCAGTGGCCCAAGACTTCAACCGCTCTGAAATTGTGGACGTTGTGATTTCCTGCGATAGCTGGACGCCGATATCGGTTTTCACGATCAGGAACCTGTTCAGCAGCCCAGACGCCACATCGCCCCCGCCAATGGCTTTCATAAATTCGCTGGGCGTGGACATACCGACCAGCGTCAAGGAAGGACGCCTGACCACCTTCTCCAGCTTTTCAGCCTCGCTGGCCTTCATAGTGTTGGTTGCATAGCCGGCCTGTCGCATGACGCCGTCTGTACGCCCGAAGCACTCCATTATGGATGTCAAAGCGTCAGCTTTATGCTGATGCCCTACTGCCGCTGCTGACTTGAGCATACGGCCCATCTCATCGATCACAGATACGTGAACTGGCTTCTTGGTCAGGGTGGACATCACCCCTGCGCCAGACGTATACCCCGCTGGCCCGATCAGGTCTTCCAGACCAGCCTCTTCAAGCAGCCGCTCCAGCACGGTCTTGCTGTGTTCTTTGCCCGATCCAGTCTCACCGATATTTAGCAGATATAAGCTGGAGAAGTTCCGCTGGTTTGTCACCCAGCGCCTGCCCATCACTGTCGAGCCAAAGGCGATGGCCGCTTGAACAGCGAACTGGGGCTGTGGCTTGATGGCGGTAATCGAATAATAGTTGACCACGTCCTGCAATACGCCCGGTATCGACAGCAGATGATCTGGGATATTGCCCAGAGGCTCGGACTTGGCCGAGGGCTTGGACATAATTGATGCCGCCACCGTTGCGCCATGCTCAATGGCCTCCTGATCGTATTCGTAATCTGGATTGTTGCTGACGTTGAGGAACGCAGCGGCGTCTTTTACCGCTTTGGTGACATTGCCCATATGTTCGTACTGCGTCCATAGCTCAAAGCAATCGAAGCTGTGGGCGCTGTCGAAAGGGTCAGACGCATGGTGACTGAAGGCGCGGCCATCCTCAAAGACTTTGACCCCCGCCAACTTGGACGTGCTGTTGGGCGACAGGTATCGATCCTTTGCGGTCTGCTTGTAGCCGTACTGAACGAGCAACGAATGCATATCGTGGGCCTCATTAAAGGCGTCGATGACGCTGGTGCCGTCATTGTTTTTCGGCCTTGGCTTGCGGGGTGGCTGAAATTCTGGCTCACGCCGCCAAGGGCATATGGCTTGCATCTGTGGCCGAAATTTATCCCACTCTCTCCAGATTGTAAGTAGCTGGGGCGGTAGCTCTGGCAGGCCATCGAAGATACTCCTGCCTGCCCACTCGTAGGGACGGCCCGTGTCTGGATGGATTGATGGCGGCAACACATCTTGGACTGCCCCGGCGCGTAACTCAAAGACACATTCAGTTTTACGCGGATCGCCCTCGACGGGCCACGATATTTTGTGGGTAATCAGATCGGGCGGTGCCTTAAAGATTAATTTGCCTCGATTTTCGCGCCCAATAATCTGGGGAGCCGACTGCATTAACTCTGAAAAATCGATGCCCAGTTCTTCAAAGATCATCTTGGTGTATTCCACATGATCGATGTCCACTGCACAAGTTCCACTGGCCCCATGCAACAGCCCCACATTATGGGTGGGGTTTTGCTCGTAATACAGACGCGCCTTCTCTGGATCAGACAGTGCCTGCTCTGGCTTCTGCCATCCAAAGCGGGTTGGGCCTTTCGTGCCAGCGGGTATCGTAACCAGATACCAGCCCAGCTTCTCGCAATACTCTTCCACTTTTATTGTCATTTTTTTTGACCTTTTATTTATACACGGTGAGATATTCTGACAATTTCCTCCAAGTGTTCAAACTGATTCGTTCGTTGCCCTGCTGCACGGCCTTCACGGTGGGGTGCGACAGCCCAGATTTCTGTGCGACAACGGTTAGCCGTCGATCTTGCAGGGCGTCCCGTATCGTCTCAAGAGGTATCATATTGTCCATTGTGGTCTCCAATTTTGCATTATTTCAAAAAAGAGCTTTACATGCTCAAAACCATTTAGTAAAGATCGTCTTGTAGAAAAAGTGAATGTGAAAAAATGGAGAACGAAATGGACAATATCAATGTCGATATTCTTGCCGTCGATTGGCTGGCAATTAAGGCAGAAGAAAAGGCGCTGACAGCAAAGCGCCACGCGATTGAAGAGCAGATCGCAGCGGCCCTAGAAGTCAAAGACGAGGGCAGCATCTCCCACAAATTGGACGGCCACAAGGTTACGCTGACACAGCCTGTCAGCCGTAAAATTGACGCCATCGTTTGGGACAAGGTTGCCAAGAAAATCCCAACGCACTTGCACCCAGTAAAGACAGTAATCAGCGCAGACAGTGCTGGTTGCCGCTATTTGTTGGCTAATGAGCCAAAGTTGTGGGCCAAGATCGCGCCTGCCTTTGAAACCAAAGCTGGCAAGATCGGCGTCAAGGTGGAGGCGCTTTGATGAGCCTCACTGATGTCGAGCTTGAAATGCTGATTGTTTCTCTGGCCTCCGTCACTGTGATGGACGGCCAAAGTAAAAGTCCAGACCAGATCAGGTTAGAGCGAAAATTGAACAGGTGGCGCGACCACCCAGACTTGGAGTTTGCAGAATGAACCGCAGCATAGATGAAATTTTGGACGAGGTATTCGCCAAAGTATTTAAGGGAGATTGGTAATGTTTAAGATCGAAAAGGGGGTGCCAATGACGGCACCCTCGCGGGACAGATCGGGCAAGTGGAAAGATTTGCTTAATCAAATGAGCGTTGGAGACAGCGTTGTTGTCGATGAGCAGTCGCAAGCCACATCAATTCGCAACACGGGAAAGCGCATGGGGATGCTGGTGCGTTGCCAGCAGCAGGACGATGGCAGCTTTCGGGCATGGAGAATTGAGTAATGGCTTGTTGGGTTCGTTTGAGATCAAAAATTGAAGGAAGGACAAATATTGTCACTGTTAATTTTGATCATGTTAAAATGATAGAAACATGGGGCGGTGATGTTAAAGATTTAAACGGCAATAAATCATTGTTGATCTTTAATAACGTCCATGATGGATACGATTTTCTGCACGTTGTTGAAACTCAAGAGGCAATTTTGAAAGAGATGTCATCGTTGGCAGCAGACAGAAAAAGTATGGCACAGGTAGAATGGGAGAATTATAATGGCGATTGATCTTAAAACACTGAGCAAGCCATCGGGACAGCGTCCGATTATAGCAACCCTCTTTGGCGAAGGTGGAATGGGGAAGACTACACTGGCTAGTATGTGGCCTAGCCCGGTGTTCATTCGCACGGAGGACGGCACAGCCAGTCTGACCGGCAATGACAAAGTAAGCCTGTTTCCACTGGCAACGTCCACGCAGGACGTGCTGGACGCGATTGAGGCGCTTGCCACACAGACGCACGACCACAAGACGCTGGTGATTGATTCGATCACCCAGCTTGCGACGATGGTCGAGGCTGAGATTGTCGCGGCTGATCCAAAAGCCAAGTCGATTAATCAAGCTGGCGGCGGCTACGGCGCTGGCTATAGCACGGCGGCTGAAAGGCACCGGCAGATCAGAGACTGGGCGGGATCACTCGCCTACGAGAAAGGAATGAACGTCATTTTTATCGGCCATGCCGATACTGAGATGCTCGACCTGCCAGATCAAGAAAGCTACGCACGATACACCGTGCGGATGCACAAGAAGTCGATCCCTCATTACACTGATAATGTCGACATGGTGGGCATGATCAGGCTGAAGACATTTGTTCGTGGCGGTGATGGCGACAAGAAACGTGCGATCTCGACGGGGGAGCGAGAGATCATCTGCCACCCACAGGCGTCGAGCGTCACGAAAAATCGGTTTAACATCAGTGAGCCTCTGGCATTCACGTTTGACCGCAACCCATTTGCAGATTTTGTAGCAGAGTAGAAAAGGAAAACTCACATGGAACTGAACGGATTTAACGCAGCGGCTATTGAACCAGCCGCAACATATGAGCCGCTACCAGCGGGAAACTATTCGGCAGTAATTGTCGAGAGCGAGGAGAAGCCGACTAAGGCTATGACTGGCAGCTATTTGCAGCTTGGTCTGGAGATTGTCGAGGGCCAGTACGCTGGCCGCAAATTGATAGATCGATTGAACCTCAACAATCCGAACCAGATTGCAACTGAGATCGCCCAGCGCACTCTGTCGGCCATCTGCCACGCGATAGGAGTTATGACGCCACGCGACAGCAGCGAACTGCACGACAAGCCTCTGGTGGTGAAGGTGGCAGTTAAAGCCGCAGATGGTCAGTACAGCGCCAGCAATGAGATCAAGGGCTACTCAGGTGCCAAAACCAACGGCGCTGTTACAGCGGCCCCTGCGGCGGCTCCAGCGGCGGCGGCAGCACCACCTTGGAAGCGATAATCTATTTTGCGATGGGGCGGCTTTTGCTGCCCCATTTTACAAATAGAGAGGAGCCGAGATGAACCTTGATAAATACAATCCATCGCCCACAGTGCAGGCCATTTACGAACACTACGAGGCAAGCCGCGATAACGGCCACAGGCCGCATCTTGGGGGGAGCCAGATAGGCAACCCGTGCAGTCGGGCGCTCTGGTATCAGTTTCGACACGCAAGCTCACAGAGATTTGAGGGGCGTATGCTGCGCCTGTTTGAGACGGGCGACCGCGAGGAAGAGCGGATCGTGGCAAACCTTCGGGCAATTGGGGTCGAGGTCTGGGAGGTCGATCCAGAGACAGGCCGACAGATAAATTACACGGCCTGCGGGGGTCACTTTGGATTGAGCCTAGACGGCATTGGAATTGGTTTCCCAGAGAGTGCAGAGCCGCATACGCTGGAGTTCAAGACGATGAACGACAAGTCGTTTGCCCAAACAAAGATGAAAGGCGTCAGGATCAGTAAGCCCGTTTACTGGGCGCAGTGCCAAGTCGGGATGCACTTGGCTGACATTGATCGTTGTTATTTCTTTGCCGTGAACAAAAACACAGATGAGATTTATTCTGAGCGGATCAAGCGGGATCGGGCAGAGGGTGATTTTTTGATCAGCAAAGCCAGCAATATTATCTTTGACGAAAAGCCACCGTCTAAAATAAGCCACGACCCGTCAAAGTTTGCCTGTCGGTTTTGCAATTATATTCCGATTTGTCACGGCGGTGAATTGCCAGAAGTTAATGATCGGACGGACGCGCACAGCACCCCAGAAAAAGACGGCACTTGGAGCCGCAAGGAGGGAGCGGGGGGGCATCTTTTTAATCCGTTTATGGTGCCTGACGATTGGGAGATCATAGACGCTGGCGATGATTTCGTAGAGTATCAGACCCCACATGGCGTCATTCGCAACCAAGACAACAGCGAAGAATTGAGAGAACGGTTTTCGTGATGGAAAACTGGTGGGAAGATCAAGCTGGAGAAAAACAATGACCGAGGATGAATTCTTTAAAATGTTAAACAAAAGCCGTTTGGGAAAAAAGTGGTTAAGATGGCACAATTTAAACCCTGAGTTTTACAGGTTGTTTGAACGATACACTCTTCAAGCCATTTACAGGGGGCATTTAAGACTAAGCGGGTGGCTAATTGCTAACAGAGTACGATGGGAAAGCTCTATCGTGACAAAAGGGGATGATTACAAAATATCTAACGACTTCATTGCCCTGTTTACACGCCTGTTTATGATAAACAATCCGCAATACATTGGGTTTTTTGAAACGAAACAAATGAAAAGATTAGCCCACGAACCCGCGCTGTTTCGCACAGCGGCCTTGGGTGATTTGTTTGATGAAGAAAAGTCAACGTGAAGAAAGAGTTCTGTCCCATGACCTTTGAATTACGCGATTACCAAAGAGAAGCTGTCGATAGCTTGTACAACTATTGGGCGAGTAAGGCGGGTGATAATCCACTTATAGTCGCCCCCACTGGATCGGGCAAAACAGCCATCATAGCGCAGATCGTAAGGGACGCCATGTCATTTTCTGGCACACGGGTAATGATTGTGACGCATGTGAAGGAGCTTTTGGAGCAAGGGGCCAATGGCCTGTTGAAGATGTATCCAGAGGCTGATTACGGCGTTTATAGTGCGGGGCTGAAACAGAAGGTTTTGGACCGCCCCATCACATTTGCTGGCATTCAGAGCGTCTGGGAACGCGCCTATGACATCATCCCTGCGCCAGACCTTATTCTGATCGACGAGGCGCACATGCTGCCAAAAAATACTGAGACGCGATACAACAGGTTTATTGCCGATCTGAAAGTGTGCAATCCTGCCATTAAAATAGTGGGTCTGACAGCGACACCCTATCGATTGGACAGTGGCTATCTCCACAAAGGTGCGGGTGCTTTGTTCGACGGTATCGCTTATGACATTCCAATCGATATGCTGATGGAGCAGGGCTACCTGTCGCCAGTCATATCGAAGGGCGGTCTGAACCAGATCGATCTGACCAACGTAAAAAAACGGGGCGGTGAGTTTATTGAGAGCGACCTCGCAACGGCTGCGTCTGATCCCGAACTGGTGCGGAAGACGGTTGCTGAGATTGTGGAACTGAGCGCGGATCGAAAAAGCTGGCTGGTGTTTAGTTCTGGCGTCAATCATGCGTTCATGCTGAAGGATGAATTTGAGGCGCACGACATTGATGTCGGCGTGGTGACAGGTAACGACAGCAGCGCCGTGCGGGAGCAAACGATTGCAGACTTTAAGAGCGGTGATCTTAAATGCTTGATAAATGTGAACGTGCTAACCACTGGATTTGATCATCCTGCTGTGGACGTTGTTTGTTTGTGCAGAGCAACCGCAAGTTGTGGCCTCTATATCCAAATGGTTGGGAGGGGTACGAGAGTAGCCGAAGGCAAGACTGATTGCTTGGTGCTTGATTTCGGAGCCAACTGTTTGAGGCACGGATTTATAGATAGGGTAAAACCCAAGGATAAAAGCGCGGGGGCAGGCGAGGGTACGGCACCCGTAAAAATGTGCGAGGCTTGCCAAGCACTGTGCTTTGCAGCGGCGTTGCAATGCCACGTCTGCGGCCATCAATTCCCGCCACCCACTTTGAACCACAATTCAAACAGCTATTCTGGTGCCATGCTCTCCAGTCAAGTAAAAGAGGAGTGGGTCGATGTGGATAGCGTAATTTACCATCGGCACAAAAAAGAGGGGAAGCCTGACTCGGTCAAAGTCACGTACTACGCTGGGATGTTATCAGTGAACGAATGGCTCTGCCCCGATCATGGTGGATACGCCGCCAGTAGATACCAAGCGCGTAAGCCGTTGCTGTCATCGGGGGCCGACACAACTAACGAGGCTCTGGACGAGTGCCAATGGTGGGATAGCCCCAGCCGCATCAAGATAAAACCTTCGACATACAACCCGAAATATTTTGAGGTTGTGCAGTTCGATTATACAAAATTGGAGAGAAAAATTGAAAACCAAGAAGGGCCATACGCTGATTGGGGTGTCGAAGACATACCGTTTTAAGCACTCTGAGCATTCGGAACAGGTGGGGTTTGTGAACTGGTTTCGCGCCAAATATCCAGACACGCTGATTTTTGCGATCCCAAACGGTGAGAAGAGATCGATTAGCGTGGCGACACGGTTGAAGGCAGAGGGGGTCACAAGGGGAATACCAGACTTGTACATCCCCTCCTGCAATTTGTGGGTGGAGATGAAAAGGGTCACGGGTGGCAGACTTTCCCCCGATCAGAAAAAAATGATCGAATATTTAAGATCGGTGGGCCACAGTGTGATTATTGGACGGGGCGCAAGCGATGCGTCGAAGCAAGTGCTGGAGTTTCTTGAAAAATGACCAAATGGAGGCTTAATAAATTGATACACCGCGATGAATATCAGCGAGTAAACGAAGAAAATAAACGCTTGGAGGCTGACAATGCCGGCCTCAGAGAACAGATTAAATTTTACCAAAAAAAGTTGCTGAAGGAGGACAGGAATCGTGAGGGTGGCACGGTGACGTTAACCAGACCGACAGGCAAATGTTGATATGAAAACCACCCTCCAAAGTAATCTATCATACAGGAAAAAAAATGAAAGAGATTTTACTGACGCATAAAGCCGAACTAAAATTCTTACGACAAGAAGTTGAGCGATGCCACAACGCTGCATATGCAGTTGATCCGCTGCCGAATACAAAACAAAATTTATGGACAGCACAGGTCGAGCTTGATCGATTTGTTAGCAATCTGCGAATGAGAAACTATAAAATCTGAGGGAGAGAACAGATGAGAAGAAACAGAACAAGATTAGAGCAGATTTCATATGAAAATACTTATGCTCATTGCATACTGACGTTGGAGAAATTTTACGCAAAAACTAAGGGTAGAGACGGAAAAAAACTGCGGCCACCGCTGCCGATTGATGTGAAAAAAATTCCTAGCCGCACAGATACGTCAGCGTTCAAGCCAATATTAACAATATTGGAGAGACACGGGCCTATGACCAGCAAAGATATCGCAGTTTTGTTGAAAAAAAATTCGCACAAAATTTGCGGAACTATGCGCCACGCTGTCGATGCTGGCTATGTCACAAAAAAATCTCACGTCAGACGGCGAGACGCTGGGGAAGGATACATGGACTGTTGGCTGTATCAGATTGCGTCATAAATTTCATCGGGGGAAAGTCGCCCATTTTGGCTTCCCCCTATTTTCCCCCTATATTTCCCCCCATATATTAATTAAATGTATTTAGTTTGTATTTTACTATTGTATCTCCTGACATACCTGCTATGTATAATGGTATAGCAACCAAGGAGAGACCCAATGACAATCGTAAATCAAGAAACCATCGCGGCAACAAATGCAGCAAGGGTCGCCTACTTTGACGGGCTGCAAGAAAACCCATTGACCTATGATGACTACACCACTGAAAGCATCATGCCAGCGGCCATTAAGATTGGCGACCATCTGCTACAGCACGGTTGCGTTTATGAAGTTACCGAAATCAAAGTATTTGTAAGAGATGAGCCGCTTTATCCAGTTTATGTAACCATTGGAACATATGTCGGAGGTGACTTGGGGATATATAAATGGTTTTTGCAGGATGCCCAAAACGGTTGCGCTCGCAGCCACTTCACCAGCCAGCAAGGCAACGCACGGGCATGTTGGCTCAAAGTAACTCTTAAATAACCAACGGGGGGCTTCGGCCCCTTATCCACTATCCAATCAGGAGTATCTATAATGACATACGATCTAAACACACAGCGCCCATTCATTTCATCTTTGGTTGAGAACGCGCTCGACGGCCTCGACGGCACTAAGTTTTCACTGACAAAAAGTCAGAAGGCCAATGCGCTAAAAGTGTTGGTTGTTAAAAAGCCAAACGGTGACAGAGGCAATTGCTCATATGCTTGTCACAGTTCA
>Ga0308009_10001385_pt1 | contig 14220 bp, 14 predicted proteins | sample Neamet127_FD_203134 | JGI IMG/M metagenome (GOLD analysis project Ga0308009, IMG submission 203134) | Marine microbial communities from water near the shore, Antarctic Ocean - #127 | ecosystem: Environmental > Aquatic > Marine > Unclassified | place: Southern Ocean | collected 2014-07-24
TCGAAGGTGCCCAGCGGCGCCAGCTCCGAGCCCTTGTACTTCATCATCGAGTACTGGCCGTAGTCCTCGGCCTTGAACTTGCCTTCCTTGACCAGCTTGAGCGCGCGGTCGATGGTGGGCTCCATGTTCCACAGCGCGGACGACACCACGGTGTCGGGGTATTTGTCCTGGGTGTTGATCACGTTGCCGATGGCCAGTTTGCCTTTTTCCTTGGCGGCGTCGCTGACACCAAAACGTTCGGCGTACATCACGTCAGCGCCCTTATCGATCATCGCGAAGGCGGCCTCCTTGGCCTTTGGCGGGTCAAACCAGCTATTGATGAAACTCACGCTGAACTCGACCTTGGGGTTGGTCTCTTTCGCGCCGGCCATGAAGGCGTTCATCAGGCGGTTCACTTCGGGAATCGGGAAACCGCCGACCAAGCCGATCTTGTTGGACTTGGTCATGCCGCCGGCGATCATGCCGCTCAAGTAGGCCGGCTCCTGGATGTAGTTGTCGAACACCGAGAAGTTGGGCGCCTGCACCTTGCCCGATGAACCCATCAGGAAGGAGGTTTTCGGAAAGTCCTTGGCCACCTTGCGCGCGGCGGCTTCCACCGCAAAAGCCTCGCCGACGATCAGCTGGTTGCCCGCAGTGGCGTATTCGCGCATCACCCGTTCGTAGTCGGCATTCGACACGTTTTCGGACGCCTTGTACTCGATCTCGCCGCGTGCCTCGGCAGCTTTCAGCGCCTTGTGGATGCGGCCGGCCCATTGCTGCTCGAAAGGCACGGTGTAGATCGCCGCGACTTTGAGTTTGGCTTGCGCCGCCGCGATGCCGGGCAGGCCGACGGCGAGGGCGGCCGCCAGGGCGATGACTTGTCTGCGCTTGAGGATGGAAGACATGATTTCTCCGTTTTGCTGGTTGAAAATGCTATGAATTCAGGAGCTGCTTTCCCAGGAAGGCCGTGGGCTGGACGGTTCCTTTCCGGTACAGCGGGGGCCGCAGAACCGGCTTCCCCGGGCCGCAGGCGCCGTCCCCTGCAAGGGGGAGAAGGCGCTACACGCAGTGAGCGTCCGACAGGGGTGTGCATTATTTCGTTCCGAAAATCCGGTCACCCGCATCACCCAGGCCCGGCAGGATGTAGCCATGGTCGTTGAGTTCGCGGTCGATGGCCGCCGTGTAAATCGGCACGTCAGGGTGGGCTTTCTGCAACGCGGCGATGCCTTCGGGGCAGGTCAGCAGGCAGACAAACTTGATCGACTTGGGGTTGAGCTCTTTCAGGCGATCCACCGCGGCAATCGCCGAGTTACCGGTGGCCAGCATCGGGTCAACGATGACGATGTCGCGCTCTTCCATGTCATGCGGCATCTTGAAGTAGTACTCGACCGCGGTCAGGGTTTTCGGGTCGCGGTACAGGCCGACATGGCCGACGCGCGCGCCCGGCACCACGCTGAGCATGCCTTCAAGAATGCCGTTGCCGGCGCGCAGGATGGAGACGAAGACCAGCTTCTTGCCGTCAATGACTTTGGAAATTGTTTTTTCGAGCGGGGTTTCAATCTCGATGTCCTGCATCGGCATGTCGCGTGTGACCTCATAGGCCATCAGCATGCTGAGCTCGTTGAGCAGGGTGCGAAAGGTGTTGGTGGAGGCGTCCTTGCGCCGCATCAGCGTGAGTTTGTGCTGCACCAGCGGGTGGTCGATCAGGTGGACTTTGTCGTTGCGGGGTGTCATGTGCGGGTGTGCCTCGTCGTGAATTTAGTTCTTAAAATACGGTGCCATCACTCTGGATGTTCAGAGGCGGTTGGCCTCCATGCAATTGCTGCGCCAGCGCGCGGCCTGCGGCCCAGGTGCCGCCTTCGAGCACACAGGCCAGCGGCATCTGTTCGGCGCTCAATCCTAACTGCTCGCGCACCAGCGGCGCGAGCTCGTCGAGCAGGGCCACCGTCAGCGCGCGCCATTCGACGATGAGTTCGTCGCCGGGCGCGTGCAGGCGCTCGGCCTGCGCCGGGTCTTTGAGTATCAATACGCCAGCGTCGAGGAACAGCCCACCGTTGCGGTACTCGGGCAGGCCGGTCAGCGCGTCCAGGCCTTCAACCTTGACGCCGGCCCATTCAAACGGTTCAAGCAGCGAGTAGGTCAGCCACTGCGACAGTTTGTGAAACGGCATCCAGCCACGGCTCGTGTCGTCGGCGTCTTGGCCGGCGGCCGGGTGGCGCCAGCAGTCGCCCAGCGGCTCGCCGTCCAGCGTGTTTTGCGCGGGCCAGATCGCCGCCAGGCCGGTCAGCAGCAGCGAGAGGATGTCGTGCGCCTGCACCGCGCCGCTGCCAGTGGGCGCGAGCCGGTCGAACAGGTGGCCGGGGCGGCCCGCCTGGCCGAACAACGCGGGCTTGTCCTGCAGCGTCTGACCGAGTCGGCGCAGCAGCGCGGCGCGGCCGTCCAGGCCGACCAGTGGGTTGCCGGGGCTGACCTGAAACGCTTCAGCCAAGCGTTCCACAGTCATGGCTTGCAGTCCGGCGGCATCCGCCTGCAGCGGGCGCGCCGGGTCGCTGGAAAACAGCCCGTCCATGAAGGCATGAAAACTCGCGACGCCCAGGCCTTCGGAGCGGCTGTAGCCGTGTTCGGCCCGCTCGCCGGCCGCTGCCTCGCAATAGGCCCAGTCCGCACCGGCGCCGGCGTCCAGCAGCACGCTGACCAGGGCCAGGTCAATCTGGGCGCGGGCGCGTTCGGCGGGGCCGGCTGAACCCAGCGCGCTGTTGAGTTGCGCCAGCCGGTCCACACCGCCGGCCTCGAAGTGTCGCCAACGGCTGTGGTACGGAATGACCAGGTCCGGGTAACGTGCTCGGGTGAGTTCTGCCACCAGCGCGGCGGCGGTCAGCATGGCGCCGTCGTTGACCTTGAAGCACGCGGACTCGCCCCGGCGCGCCCGCGCCAGCAAGGCCTGCGCGCGGCTGCGTATCGTGTTTGTAGAGCGTAATTGGGCTGTAGCCCTTGTCTGACGGGCGTGAGCAGCTACTGAATCGATAGCGTTTTTTGAGTGGATGGTGACAGGTTCAGGCATCCAACCCCCGGCCCTTGGCTTTTTTCAGCTCCTCGGCCGTGGGCACGGCGCCAGGCGTGAAGTAGCCGGCCGCCATCTTGGCGTCCATCTCGACCTGTGCGTCGGCGGGGATCATGTGCTCGGGGATGTTGACGCGTTCGACGACCTCGATGCCGGCGGCCGTGATCGCGTCGTACTTCATGTTGCTCATGGACACCAGGCGGTGGATCTTGCGTATGCCCAGCCAGTTCAGCACGTCGGGCATCAGTTCCTGGAAGCGCATATCTTGCACGCCGGCCACACATTCGGTGCGGTTGAAATACTGGTCGGCCGTGTCGCCGCCGACCTGGCGCTTACGCGCGTTGTAGACCAAAAATTTGGTCACCTCGCCGAGTGCCCGGCCTTCCTTGCGGAAGTAAGACACCAAACCGACTCCGCCGCGCTGCGCGCCCTGAATACATTCCTCGATCGCGTGCGTCAGGTAGGGGCGGCAGGTGCAGATGTCAGAGCCGAAGACGTCCGAGCCGTTGCATTCGTCGTGCACGCGGGCGGTCAGCTCAATCTCTGGATTGGCCAGGTCGCGTGGCTTGCCGAAGATGTAGGCGGTGAGCCCGCCTATGGGCGGCAGGAACACGTCGAGGTCGCTGCGGGTCACGAGTTCGGGGTACATGCCACCGGTTTCCTCGAACAACACGCGGCGCAGGTCGGTCTCGCTGCAGTTGAACCGCCTGGCGACCTCGGGCAGGTACCAGACCGGCTCGACCGCGACTTTGGTCACCATGGCCGCGCCGCCGGCGGTCAGAAATTTGCCATCGGCTTTCAGGCGGCCCGACTGCAGCGCCTCGATCACCTCGGGCAAGATCACATGCGCCTGAGTCACGGCAATCGTCGGGCGGATGTCGTAGCCAGCGGCCAGTTCAGCCGCGAACACGTCGGCCACGGTCGCGCCCCAGGGGTCCATCGCGACGATGCGGCCGGGTTCACTCCATTGCGGATAGGGGCCGATGATGTCGGTCGGCGAAGTGTTGGTCAGATCAGCCTTGTGGCTGGCCGACAGTGCGCCTGCAGCCACAGCCAGCGCCCGATAGACGCTGTAGGAGCCGCTGTGGGTGCCGATCACATTGCGGTGGCTGCGCTTGGTGGTGGTGCCAACCACCGGCCCGCGCTCAGCGGCGGTGGCAGCGGCCCAGCGGATGGGGAGAGCGCCGTCACCACCGGCGTGGGATGTCAGCCGGATGTGGCGGGGCGGGGGACTCGAAGTGGTGGGTGCGTCGGCGACCAGGGTGACGGCAACCGGGTCAGATGGCTTGGCAAGCTCGGCAGGCATACAGGGAACCCTTCAAAAAATCGAATGTACCGATGACATCCGATGCTTGCAAGGGCTGTGCCGAAAAAGCAACTCCCGGCAGAAAAAGCCGTGCCGCTGGCGCTAGCGCTTTTTGCCGCCCAGGATGCTTCCCAGAGCGCCGCGCAGCACCTGCCGCGCCATCATGCGGGCTTCGGCCTTGAGCACCGACTGCACCATGCCGTCGCGCTGGCCGCCGCGCGGACCTTTGGAGCCGAACAACACGTCGCTGAGGCCGCCCATGAAACCGCCGGAGGCTTCAGCGGCTTTTGCGGTTTCAGCCTGCGCGGCTTCGGTGCGGGCCTTCAGCATTTCGTAGGCGGATTCGCTGTCGACGGCTTTTTCGTACACCCCGGCTACCAGCGAACCGGCGATCAGCACCTGGCGCTGCTGCGGCGTGATTGGGCCGATCTGGCTGCCGGGTGGCAGCACATAGGCGCGCTCGGTGACGCTGGGCCGGCCCTTGCTGTCGAGAAAACTCACCAGCGCCTCGCCGACGGCCAGCTCAGTGATCGCGGTCTCAATGTCCAGTCCCGGCTTTTGGCGCATGGTCTGGGCTGTCGCCTTGACGGCTTTCTGGTCACGCGGCGTGAAGGCGCGCAACGCGTGCTGTACCCGGTTGCCAAGCTGGGCCAGCACCGAATCGGGAATGTCCAGCGGGTTCTGCGTGACGAAATAAACACCGACGCCCTTGGAGCGCACCAGCCGCACCACGAGTTCGATGCGTTCGATCAACGCTTTGGGCGCTTCGTTGAACAGCAAATGCGCCTCGTCGAAGAAAAACACCAGCTTGGGTTTGTCCGGGTCGCCAATTTCGGGCAACTGCTCGAACAGCTCTGACAACATCCACAGCAAAAAGGTGGCATACAGGCGCGGCGAGTTCATCAGTTTGTCGGCAGCCAGGATGTTGATCACACCCTTGCCATCAACCGTCTGCATGAAATCGCTGATGTTGAGCATGGGCTCGCCGAAAAATTTGTCGCCGCCCTGGGTTTCGATCTGCATCAGCCCGCGCTGGATCGCGCCCACGCTGGCGGCGCTGATGTTGCCGTACTCGGTGGTGAACTTGCTGGCGTTGTCGCCCACATGCTGCAGCATGGCGCGCAGGTCTTTCAGGTCCAGCAGCAGCATGCCGGCGTCGTCGGCGATCTTGAAGACCAGGTTGATGACGCCGGCCTGGGTTTCGTTGAGACCCAGCATGCGGCCCAGCAGCAGCGGCCCCATGTCCGACACGGTGGCGCGTACCGGATGCCCCTGCTCGCCAAAAACGTCCCACAGCGTGGTCGGGCAGGCCAAGGGCTCAGGTTTGTCGATGCCACGTTCTTTCAGCACCGCGCCCATCTTGTCGCCGATGTTTCCGGCCTGGCTGATGCCGGCCAGGTCGCCCTTGACGTCGGCCATGAAGACCGGCACGCCGATTTTCGAGAAGTTTTCGGCCAGGGTCTGCAGGGTGACCGTCTTGCCGGTGCCGGTGGCGCCGGTGATCAGGCCGTGGCGGTTGGCCAGCGCCGGAAGCAGCGCACAGGTGGTGGACGCGTTCCGGGCAATCAGGAAAGGTTCGGCCATGGGGTGTCCTGTAAGTGAAAAAGTAAAATACGGTTTGTAGATTAAATCAATTCCAAAGGATTTCCGTGGCCGGTCACAGCAAATGGGCGAATATTCAGCACCGCAAGGGGCGGCAGGACGAGAAACGCCAGCGTATCTGGACCCGTGTGATGCGTGAAATCATGGTTGCGGCGCGGATGGGCGGCGGCGACCTGGGCACCAACCCGCGGCTGCGGCTGGCAGTAGACAAGGCCAAGGCGGCCAACATGCCCAATGAAAACGTCAAGTACGGCATTGCCAAGGCCACCGGCAGCCTGGAAGGCGTGCATTACGAGGAAGTGCGTTACGAAGGCTACGGCATAGGTGGCGCGGCCATCATCGTGGACTGCATGACCGACAACAAGGTGCGCACCGTGGCCGAGGTGCGGCATGCGTTTGCCAAATTTGGTGGCCACATGGGGACCGAGGGTTCGGTGGCCTTCCAGTTCAAGCATTGCGGTCAGTTGATTTTTGCCCCCGGCACCAGTGAAGACAAGATCATGGAAGTGGCCCTTGATGCCGGCGCCGACGACGTCATCACCCACGACGATGGGGCGATTGAAGTCCTGACGCCTTACCCGGCTTTCGAGGCGATTAAACATGCGCTGGAAGCGGCGGGCCTGAAGGCAGAAGTGGCCGAGGTCACCATGCGTGCCGACAACATGATTGAGCTGACCGGCGGTGAGGCCGCCACCATGCAGAAGCTACTGGATGTGCTGGAAGACCTGGACGATACCCAGGACGTTTTCCACAACGCTGCACTGGGTGAATAAATTTGCGGTGCCTTTAATCAAGTGAGCGGCTGAGAGTGGCAGCTTAAAATCCCCCCTGATCAACAGAGTCGAGCGCACTCAGCTATTGAAACAATAGCTGGCAGGTTCTGTCGCTCACTGGGCTTCGTAGGTGCCTCCACCAAACACTATCCGCTCCTGACGTATAATCTCATCCATGCTGACTATTGTCGAAACGCCGACTTTTTTGAGCTCTGCAAGCGCAATTTGGACAGATGACGAACTGATGGCATTCAAGTTTTGGCTTGCAAGCAATGCGTTGGAAGGCGATGTCATTCCTGCTGCGCAGGGCCTGCGAAAAATCCGTTGGACTCGGCGAGGCATGGGTAAGCGCGGCGGAGCGAGAGTGGTGTATTACAACCAATTGACCGACGGGCGAATAGTTCTGCTGATGGCTTATACGAAAGCGAAGTTCGATAACTTGCCGGTAGATTTTTTGGTGGCATTGAAAAAGGAGTTCGAAAATGCATAAGCCTAGTGTTGATGCAGAAATGGTTCGATTTCAGGCGGACCTGCTGCAGTCCGTCCGCGAGATGAAAGCTGGTACTTTTGCGCGCAGTACCCAGGTGCCTTTGACGGAGGCCTTTGAGGCGCGCGCGAAGATGGAGCTTTCACAGTCGCAGTTTGCGCAGCTACTGGGTGTGTCAGTACGGACCTTGCAGGAGTGGGAGCAGGGACGAAAAAGACCGACAGGTGCCGCCCAAACGCTGCTACGAATTGCAGTTCAATCCCCGCAGGCCCTTTTGAAACTGGCATAGGGTAAACAACGCCAGCTTGGTAGGCGATATCGTCCATTTCTGCGTCAAATTGAAGATCGCCAGGAATGGCCAGTAAAAAAGATGCGAGACAGAAAGCTAAAAAATTGAAACCCCTTTTTTACATTGACCAAATTGCCTGCCGACCTTGGGTAGCAGGCGTAAGTAGCTGTTGCGCAAAGAAAGCGCACTTATGAAAGTTTTAGTGGTCGGCGGCGGTGGCCGTGAACATGCACTGGCCTGGAAACTCGCCCAGTCGCCCAAGGTGCAGGCGGTCTATGTCGCGCCGGGCAATGGCGGGACGGCGCTGGATGCACGCCTGGAAAACATCGCCATCACCGACGTGAAGGCGCTGCGCGAATGGGCACTGGCGGAAAAGATTGCGCTGACCGTGGTCGGCCCCGAGCAGCCGCTGGCCGCCGGCATTGTGGACGAGTTCCGCGCGCATGGTTTGCGGGTGTTTGGTCCGACAAAAGACGCTGCCCAGCTCGAAAGTTCCAAGGCTTTCTCCAAGGCCTTCATGATGCGCCACGGCATTCCGACGGCAGAGTACGAAACCTTCACCGACGCGGTGGCGGCCCACGCCTATGTGGACGAAAAAGGCGCGCCGATTGTGGTCAAGGCCGACGGCCTGGCGGCCGGCAAGGGCGTGGTCGTGGCCATGAGCCTGCACGAGGCACACGAAGCCATCGAGTTCATGCTGGCGCCCGACCCGAGCTTCAACCCGCTGGGCGTGACGCACAACGCCGGCGGCGCGCGTGTTGTGATCGAGGAGTTTCTGCATGGCGAGGAGGCGAGCTTTATCGTCATGTGCGACGGCAAAAACGTGGCGGCGATGGCGACCAGCCAGGACCACAAACGCCTGTTTGACGGCGACCAGGGCCCGAACACCGGCGGCATGGGCGCCTATTCACCGGCGCCGGTGGTCACTCCCACCGTGCATGCGCGCGCCATGCGCGAGATCATCCTGCCGACCATCAAGGGCATGGAAAAGGATGGCATCCCCTTCACCGGTTTCCTGTATGCCGGCCTCATGATCACGCCTGATGGCAAGGTCAAGACCCTGGAATTCAACTGCCGCATGGGCGACCCCGAGACCCAGCCCATCATGATGCGGCTCAAGTCGGACCTGTTTGAGGTGATGCTGGCTGCAACCTCGGGCAAGCTCGACGAGGTCGAACTCGAATGGGACCGCCGCGTGGCGCTGGGCGTGGTCATGGCCGCGCACGGCTACCCCTTGCAGCCGCGCAAGGGCGACGCGATCACCGGTCTGCCGCCAGTCATTACGTCGGGTGCGGAAGACACGGTGGTGTTTCATGCCGGCACGGCCACTGCAGAAGGGGGGGCCAGGGGCAGCGTGCTGACCTCGGGCGGGCGGGTGTTGTGTGTCACGGCGCTCGCCAGTTCGGTGAAGGAAGCGCAGCACCAGGCTTACGAAGCCGCGAAGGCTATCCATTTCGACGGCGCGCAGTACCGCAAGGACATCGGATTCCGGGCGATCAAGCCCTGATGGGCATGGACTGGTGGGCCTCGCACCCTTGGTCGGTCCGGCCATTTCCCGGCACCGTCGCCACACCCTCTTTCGTCGGCCCATATTTCAGTGAAGTGAAGACCATGACAGATTCTTCCCACGTTCGCAGCTACCTGCTGGCGCTGCAGGAGCGCATCACCGGCAGCATCGCCGCTATCGACGGTGGCGTGTTTGCCGCCGACCCTTGGGAAAAGGCGCCAGATGAGCCGCTGCAGGGCAATGGCATCACCATGATCCTGGAAGGGGGCGAGGTGTTCGAGCGTGCGGGTTGCGGCTTCTCGCATGTGCGAGGTCCGCGCCTGCCGCCCTCGGCAACGCAGCACAGGCCGGAGCTGACCGGCGCGCCGTTTGAAGCCCTGGGCGTGTCGCTGGTGTTTCACCCGCGCAACCCCTATGTGCCGACGGTGCACATGAATGTTCGCATGCTGGTGGCGACCCCGGCATCAGGAGCGCCGGCCTGCTGGTTTGGCGGCGGCATGGACCTGACGCCTTATTACGGCTTTGAAGAGGACGCGCAACACTTTCATCAAACCTGCAAGGATGCACTGACACCGTTCGGGGAGGACAAGTACCCGCGCTTCAAAACCTGGTGCGACGAGTATTTCTATTTGAAGCACAGGGACGAGCAGCGCGGCATCGGCGGCGTGTTCTTCGACGACTTCCAGGAACTGGGTTTTGACGGCAGCCTGGCCATGATGCAATCGGTGGCCGATGCCTTCCTGCCGGCCTACCTACCTATCGTCGAGCGACGCAAGGACATGGCGTACGGCGAACGCGAGCGGGACTTCCAGCTTTACCGCCGGGGCCGGTATGTGGAGTTCAACCTGGTCTGGGACCGCGGCACCCATTTCGGCCTGCAATCGGGCGGGCGCACCGAGTCCATCCTCATGTCCATGCCGCCGCTGGTGAGCTGGTCCTACCAGCGTCCGCTGAAAGCCGGGTCGGCCGAGGCGCGCCTGAACACAGAATTTTTGATTCGGCGGGACTGGCTTTGAGCGAAGCGCTTGCCAGCGCGCGGCGCATTGGCATGTTCGGCGGTTCTTTTGACCCGCCGCATCGGGCCCATGTGGCGCTGGCCCAGGCGGCGGTTGCGCAATTGCAGCTCGATGCATTGCACATCGTCCCGACTGGGCAGGCCTGGTACAAGGAAAGGGCGCTCAGCCCGGCCGAGCATCGGCTGGCCATGGCTGAATTGGCATTCGGCGGCCTGGCGCGGGTGCAGGTCGACGCGCGCGAGCTTCAGCGGGCCGGACCCAGCTTCACCATCGACACGCTGGAGGCGCTGCAGGCTGAAAATCCGGGCGCCCAGCTCTACCTGATCATCGGCAAGGACCAGTTTTCGGCGCTGAAAAGCTGGCACCGGTGGCAGGAACTGCTCCAAATAGCTATAATTTGTATAGCAGATCGCGCACATCCCGCAAGGGCCGAGGCTGTATTTGACCCTCAAATCAGGCTGCCGCACCCGGTTGTGCCTCTCCAATTCCCCTTGATGCCCGTCAGTGCCACCGACATCCGGCGGCAAATCGCTTCGGGCGCTGCGACCCCGCAAGGCCTGGCCCGGCTGGTTCCCGAGCCCGTTGCGCGTTATATTGAGCGTCATCGTCTCTATATTTCACCCTGATTCGAACCCTTTATTTTTATTGAAGCCCACACTGCATGACCTCCACCCCCGCCAACACCACCGCTGCCAAAAAAGACGTCCAGAAACTGCAGCGAGCCATCATTGATGGGCTGGAAGATGTGAAAGCGGTGGACATCCAGGTGTTTGACACGGAACACATCACTTCGCTGTTCGAGCGCGTGATCATCGCGTCGGGCAGCTCCAACCGGCAGACCAAGGCATTGGCCGCCAGCGTGCGCGATGCGGTGCGGGATGCCGGTTTCTCCAAGCCGCGCATCGAGGGCGAAGAAAACGGCGAGTGGATCATCGTAGATTGCGGCGCGGCCGTAGCGCACATCATGCAGCCGACGATTCGCCAGTATTACCACCTCGAAGAGCTGTGGGGCGACAAACCCGTCAAGCTCAAGCTTGGTGCGCCGGCGCCACTGGTCAAGGCCTCCAAGCCCGAACCCGAAGAGGTGACCAAGCCGGCCAAAGGCCGCGTAACTGGCAAGCCCGCTGCCAAATCGGCGAAGCCACCCGCAAAAGTGACAGCCAAACCCGCTGCAAAGAAAACTGCCCGCACCGATGACGGCACCTATGTCGGCCGTGTCGGCAAGACCAACGACTGGACCGCCAAACGCAACGCTGCTGCACCAGCGACCGAGCCTGCTGCCAAACCGGCTGTAAAGAAAACAACGGCCAAAACACCGCTCGTGAAGATTCCCGCCACCAAAAAAGTAGCGGCCCACAAAACCGCCGTCAAGACCGCTGCAAAAACGGCGGCCAAAACCGCTGCTAAAAAACCAGCCGCCCGGAAGACTTCCACCCGGAGCCAATGAGGCTGATGATTGTCGCCGTCGGCCAGAAGGTGCCCGACTGGGCGCAGACCGCCTACGACGACTACGCCAAACGCTTTCCGCCTGAACTGAAGGTCGAACTCAAGGCCGTCAAGACCGAGCCGCGCGCTTCAAAGACGCTCGAAAATCTGCTGGCCGCCGAGCGCCAGCGTATTGAAGGCGTGATCCCAAAAGGCACACGCATCGTGGCATTGGACGAACGCGGTACGGCCGTGACCACGGTGGCGCTGTCGGCCCGGCTGACCGGCTGGCAACTGGGTGGCGATGACGTGGCCATCGTCATCGGTGGGCCGGACGGACTGGACCCGTCCTTCAAGCAAGCGGCGCACGAGCGCCTGCGCCTGTCGGACCTGACCCTGCCGCATGCCATGGTGCGTGTGTTGCTGATCGAGCAGCTATACCGCGCCTGGAGCATCACGGTCAATCACCCGTACCATCGCGAATGATGACAAGTAGAGTGTCATCCCGGAGTCGATCCGGGATCCATGCCTCGCACAAAGTGAGGCCGCTGGAGTGCAGCGATGGATCCCGGCTCGGAGGCCGGGATGACGGCTTGCCACATTGATTTCACCCATGACCGACTTCATTTATCTGGCATCCCAGAGCCCGCGTCGCCGGCAGTTGCTGGAGCAACTGGGCGTTTCCTGCGAACTTTTGCTGGCTGATGCCGGGGAAGACAGTGAGACGCTGGAAGCAGTGCTTGGCCGCGAATCGCCGACCGCCTATGTGCAGCGCGTGACGCAACTCAAACTCGATGCCGCTGTGGCGCGCCTCAAAAAGCGCGGGCTGCCGCCGGCGCCAGTGTTGTGCTCGGACACCACCGTCGCGCTGGCGCGCCGCATCTATGGCAAACCCGAAAATGAAAATGATGCCGCGCGTATGCTGAGCGAGTTAGCGGGCACCACGCACCGTGTGTTAACCGCCGTGGCGGTGCAGCACGGACGCAAGCGCCTGCAAGCCCTGAGTGTGTCGCGCGTGAGCTTCGCCCCCATGAGCCAGGCGCAAATCCGCGCCTATGTGGCTTCGGGGGAGCCGATGGGCAAGGCCGGCGCCTATGCGGTGCAGGGCAGGGTGGCCATGTTCATCCGCCATATCAGCGGCAGTTATTCGGGCATCATGGGTTTGCCCCTGCATGAAACGGCAGGGCTGCTGCGCGCAGCCGGCCTGAAAATATAGAAACAACAACATGCAACAAGACATCCTGATCAACTGGTCACCCCAGGAAACCCGCGTGGCGGTGGTCGAATACGGTGCGGTGCAGGAGTTGCACGTCGAGCGCACGCTGGAGCGTGGTCTGGTCGGCAACGTCTACCTCGGCAAGGTCGTGCGGGTGTTGCCGGGCATGCAGTCGGCCTTCATCGACATTGGCCTGGAACGGGCCGCGTTTTTGCATGTGGCCGACCTGATGAGCAGTATCAACAGCCGCCATGCCGATAACGACGGTGCATCCAGCCCGGCGGCGCCACAGCCGATAGAAAAACAGTTGTTCGAGGGCCAGGCCATCATGGTGCAGGTGCTCAAGGACCCGATAGGCACCAAGGGCGCCCGGCTGACCGCCCAGGTCAGCATCGCGGGCCGTCTGCTGGTATTTCTGCCGCAGGACAATCACATCGGCGTATCGCAGAAGATTCCGGCCGCGCAGCGCGAGGAACTGCGCCAGCGCCTGCAAACCCTGACCGGCGACATGGGTGGTGGTTTTATCCTGCGCACCAATGGCGAGGACGCAACGGATGCAGAACTCGGCGAGGACATCGCCTATTTGCGCAAGACCTGGGCCCGCATCAAGGATGCCGCTCTCCGGCTGCCGCCAACGTCGGTGTTGCATCAGGATCTGAGCCTGCTGCAACGCGTGCTGCGCGACATGGTGCTGGAAAACACGCTGAGCATACGCATCGATTCACGCGAGCAGTTCGACCAGCTCAAGCTGTTTGCCACGGAGTTCATGCCCGCGACCTTGCAGCGGCTGCAATTGCACAGCGGCGAGCGACCGATTTTTGACCTGTTCAACATCGATGAAGAAATCGCGAAGGCGCTGGGCCGGCGCGTGGACCTCAAATCCGGCGGCTACCTGATCATCGACCAGACCGAGGCCTTGACCACGGTGGACGTCAACACCGGCGGTTTTGTCGGCGCGCGTAATTTCGACGACACCATCTTCAAAACCAACCTCGAGGCCTCTCTGGCGATTGCGCGGCAACTGCGCCTGCGCAACCTGGGCGGCATTGTGATTGTTGATTTCATCGACATGGTGCAGGTGAGCCACCGCGACGCTGTGCTGGCTGAATTCCAGAAGCAACTGGCGCGTGACCGCATCAAGACGCACGTCAATGGTTTTTCGGCGCTGGGTCTGCTGGAGATGACCCGCAAGCGCACCCGCGAGTCGCTGGCGCATCAGTTGTGCGAGCCCTGCAGCGCCTGCATGGGCAAGGGCGTGGTCAAGACGGCGCGCAGCATCAGCTACGACATCCTGCGCGAGATTCTGCGCGAGGCCCGGCAGTTCAATCCCCGCGAGTTCCGCATCATTGCGTCGCCCAAGGTGATCGAGCTGTTTCTCGACGAGGAAAGCCAGCACCTGGCGGGCCTGAGCGACTTCATCGGCAAGCCGATTTCGCTGCAATCCGAAGCCGCGATGGCACAGGAACAATACGATATTGTTTTGCTTTAAGGTGCTGCAAAAATAACTTTGTGTATGCCCGACACCGCTGCCAGTCCTATTACATCAATTCCAATTCCGT
>Ga0308009_10001388_pt1 | contig 14198 bp, 16 predicted proteins | sample Neamet127_FD_203134 | JGI IMG/M metagenome (GOLD analysis project Ga0308009, IMG submission 203134) | Marine microbial communities from water near the shore, Antarctic Ocean - #127 | ecosystem: Environmental > Aquatic > Marine > Unclassified | place: Southern Ocean | collected 2014-07-24
AAAAATTAATGCTTTATTGGCTGGTGATATAAATTGTATATTACAACTCGACCAAAAAGCGGCGCGCTTAATTAATAACAGCGGTAGCTCTTATGTAATTGATGCGCCTAGTGGAGCCTTCTTAAATCTTGCGATGATGGTGGATAGAGAACCTACAAATAATAACGACTTCCGATTAGCAATCAAGCATGCAATGGATAGAGAAGGTTTAGTTAATAATGTGTTAAAAGGATTTGGTTCAGTTGGAAATGATCATCCAATAGCTCCTAATTCCCCATTTTATAACACAGATCTTCCTCAAAGAACTTATGATCCTGATAAGGCAAATTTCCATATTAAGAAAGCTGGTTTGGAAAATACTCCAATCGATTTCTATGGATCTGACGTTGCAGGTTCTGGTGGACTTGCATGTGCTCAACATTTGCAACAAAGCGCCAAGAAAGCAAACATTAATCTGAATGTTATCAATCCACCAGCAGACAGCTACTGGTCCGCAGTTTGGATTCAAAAACCAATCATTGTTTCTGGCTGGGATGCTAGACCAGTGCCTGATTTGATTTTTGCCATTGCCTTTGCATCTGAGAGTGGTTGGAATGAGACAATGTATAAAAATGATAAGTTCGATCAGCTTATGGTATCTGCAAGATCAGATACTGATTTTGAGTCTCGGAAGGCCAAATACTTTGAAATGCAAGAAATGCTTCATAATCACGGCGGCCATGGCACTCTCGGCTTCCGAAACTACGTAGATGCGGCAAGCAACGAAGTACAAGGAATAGCACCACATGGTTCTGGACCACTGGGCTTCTATCAAGGACCACGAACAGCTTGGATTGATAGTTAACAAGCAAAATTACCCACTAAAAAGGCCAGACAAAAGTCTGGCCTTTTATATTTTATAAAGCTCTTAAACAATTGGATTAATTTGATGAGTGAATATACTCTTTACGCTGCACCAAATACTTACGCAATGTCAGTGCACGCAATATTGGAGGAAGTTAAAGCAAACTATGATGTTAAATGGATAGAGATATTTACTAATAAACCAGATTCCACCTTTCGCTCAATAAGCCCACATTGTAGATCACCTGCTTTAATGACACCAGATGGTGGTATTTTTGAAACCGGTGCAATAGCTATGTATCTGGGTGAAAAATTTCCAAAATTCAATTTAATTATTAAGCCAGAAGATCCAAGAAGAGGTGTGTTTTTGCAGTGGTTTTACTACTTAGGCACAACCCTACAACCAGATGTTATGATTCAATTTCATCCAGAATTTTATACTAAAAATAAAGAAACCGCTGCTGAGCTACAAAAAGCCTCGTTAATCAGATTAAGCCAAGTTTTTAAAATTTTAGATGAAGCGCTTCAAGAAGGTCCATTTTTCTTTGGTGATGAATTAACAATATTAGATTTTTTGTTAGCAATGCAAACAACTTGGACAGAGATTTTTCCAAATGGAATTAACCAATACAAAAATTTAAACCGCCATATGCAAACTATTACTGATCGGAACGCAGTTCGCTCAATCTTAATAAAACACAATATTAATTAGTGTGTTTTACTTTTCCAATTCTTTAGTATTGGCAAATCCAATGGTTTTTCCAATTTTTGTACCCAAAGCATTAATCATCCTACACCAATACGCAAATGAAGACACTATCTGCACAATATAAGAGATTTCTTGATCAGTAAAACCAGTTTCCCTTAGTCTTTTAATGTCATCTTCAATCATTTTATCTGGTTCTAAAGTCAATTTTTGACTAAACTTTAAAGCCTCAACTAAATTATTCCCCTCATAAAGCAACACATTCATCCAAGTTTCGTCATGTAGGGAATTAAGTATAATTTTAGATCTATCCCTATTTTTAAAATAGAATTCAAAATTTTCACCATGATTCAAATAAGCATAATTTGAGCCACACAGAATGGCCACGTAGGTAGATATTAATTCGGCAAACCAAGGATCTAATGGTGAGTTTGGATTATGTAGAATAGCTAAGTAATGATCATCTGCAGGCTTAATAACATCAGGTGTTTGTGACATTGCTAAGTAAAGATTTTCCACAGTGCCATCTGTACCTTTTACAGCATCATATGCTTCATTTAATGAGCCTGAAGCGTTTGCCTGATCAATCACCTCAACCCAGGCGATCGCATTATTCTGTGGTTCACTATCCATATTACTTACTCCCCAAAAGTGAGTTAAAACTAATAAGTAAAGTTAGGAAAAATTAACTTGGAAGTTCAAGTGGATAATAATTCAAATATTTCTAAAATATTAATTTAAACGAAAAAAGGCTCGACAAAAGTCGAGCCTAATCAATAATTTTCTCAAATTAATTAAAGAACTGCTAAGTTACCAGCAGATTTCTTTCCGTCGCGACCATCTTCAAGTTCATATGAAACTTTTTGATCGTCATTCAAGCTTCGCAATCCAGCAGCTTCAACAGCGCTGATGTGAACAAACACATCACTTCCGCCATCGTCTGGTGCTATAAAGCCGTAGCCTTTTGCTGAGTTGAACCATTTTACAGTGCCATTAGCCATCTGTTTTCTCCTATTTGTTGTTACCCACAACATGCGGTAACTTGGTGCAGTGAGATCTTAAATTGAAAAACCGTCAAACCACATCAGCCTTCGGAAAATTCGGTGAAAGAATACTTCACGAATCCCTATTAACAGAATAATTACTCATGTCCAGCGAATCACTACTCCTGAAGGTCAGTTTTTTATACTAATTTTAGGAAAATGTTGCATAAAACTCACAATATGGACAATTATGCTTCTTAAAAAGTACTATAAAAATCTATGCGTTTAGATATATTTCTTAAAAACAGCTTTAAGATCTTACTTAATTTGTGAATAATAGTTAACAAGAATATCATTTCTTCAAAAGGACAATAGAATGCCAAATTATAAAATACTCGTTGGCGAATGCTTGTGTACACAAATTTCTTGGAACATGCAGGGACCTTTTGATTTTTTTGGCATTTGCCAATGCTCGTTATGTCGAAAGTTAACCGGCAGTGCGTTTGCAACAAATTTATTTGTTAAATTTGAACAATTCAATTGGCTATCTGGTGAGGATAATCGATTAGAATTCAGAATGCCCAAACCAAGTAACTTTACAACCTCTTCGTGCAAGAATTGTGGATCACGTGTCCCAAAAGTAATTGGTAACTCAAATAAAAAAGTATTAATTCCCTATGGTAGCACTATGGAGATTCCAGAGATACAACTAACTCTGGTATGTTATGATGATCATACCAAATGGTTCACTAACCTAAAAAATGCTATAAATATTGAATAGTTAAGGCACCCGTTATTTATAGTTTTGCATACTTCAAATAATAATCTTTTTACAAAAGGAACTTAAGCAATGGATTGGCAGAATCTGATAGCTGATGCAGCAAAGAGAATTGAACCATTTATTGTTAAAACTCCAATTTTCTCAACAAAATCTATTTATCCAGAGTATAATATTGAACTCAAATTTGAACATCTGCAACATACCGGTAGTTTCAAGCCAAGAGGAGCATTTAATTCGTTACTATCAGCCCAGGTTCCTAAAACAGGCGTTGTAGCTGCATCAGGTGGCAACCATGGCGCCGCGGTAGCCTTTGCCGCAACAACACTTGGGTATCCAGCTCATATTTTTGTACCAAAGATAGCTGGTAAGACAAAAATAGATTTAATTAAAAATACTGGAGCAGAATTGACAATTGTAGAAGGAGCTTATGCAAATGCCTTAATTGCTGCTGAAAAATTTGAACAAGAAACTGGTGCGATGCAAGTTCACGCTTTTGACTCGGTGGAAACCACATGTGGTCAAGGGACACTTATGCATGAGTGGGAACAGCAAGGGTTGGAAGCTGACACAATCTTAATTGCTGTAGGTGGTGGTGGTTTGATTGCTGGATCGATGGCTTGGTTGCAAGGACGGCGCAAAGTTGTTGCTGTTGAACCAATAAAATCAAGTGCGCTATCATCCGCCCTAAAAGCAGGCAAACCAATTGACGTGGATGTTTCTGGAATAGCGTCTAACGCTTTAGGCGCAAAAAAAGCTGGTAATATTTGCTTCCAGTTAGCCAAAGAACAAGATATTTTGGCCTTGACCATTAAAGATGAAGATATTGCACTAGCTCAAATTTTACTTTGGGATAAATTGAGACAATTTGTGGAACCTGCAGCTGCAACAGCATTGGCAGCGTTAACCTCAGGCGCATACATACCAAAAGAAAACGAAAAGGTAGCTGTTTTGATTTGTGGAGGAAATCCACCTTCAAATCCCTTTAATTAAATAAAAATTCAGGGTTACAGCATAACCTCAGATTGTTTAACAGTAGTCAGTTAATTAGTTGACTTTTTGTTACGAACAAACATTACTTATACTTCAAAATATATATTTAAAAATTACAAATTGTCTTGGGAAGCCTATGAAAACTGATGGAATAAATCTACAATCGATAAGAGAAAAGGCTAAAGAATTATCAAAATACATTATTCGCACGCCTACAACCAAGCTGAACTCGCAGTTAATTTCGGAACTTCTAGGAAATAGCGAAGTTTTTTTAAAATTAGAATGCTTACAACACACAGGAACCTTTAAAGCACGTGGGGCTCTATCAGTTGCTCGTCAAATTCCAATAGATGAAAAAAAATTTGGGATAACAGCTGCAAGTGCAGGCAATCATGCAATAGCATCAGCTTGGGCAGCCAAACAATTAGATATGTCTGCTCATGTGGTTATGCAATCTAGCGCAAATCCATTTCGAATTAAGGCGGCTAAAGCACAAGGTGCAAAAATAACTTTAAAAGAAGCTGGGGCTGCTTTGTTTGCAGAAGCCGAACGCTTAGTAAAAGATGAAAAACGCACCTTTATTCATCCCTTTGAGGGAATGCATACGTCATTAGGAGCCTCTGGTGTTGGCTTGGAGTTAATGGAAGACATTTTAAATTTAGATGCCGTTATTGTCTCCGTTGGTGGAGGAGGACTAATTAGTGGCGTGGCGGCTGCAGTAAAGGAGATAAACCCAAATTGCAAAGTTTACGGGGTTGAACCTGTTGGAGCAAACTCAATGTCACAGAGTATTTTAAAAGGTGAACCCATTACCCTAACAAAGGTCGAAACTATTGCTGATAGTTTATCGCCACCGATGTCCCTACCCTTTGGTTTAGCGCTATGCCAAAAATATGTAGATGAAATTGTGACAGTTAGCGACGATCTTATTTGTGCGGGAATGACACTGTTTCAAGAAGAAGCCAAATTAGCTGTAGAACCAGCGGCAGGTGCCGCAATGGCCGGAATGATTTCACCACTTAGATCAAAGCTAAAAAATAAACGGGTAGGGTTAATTGTTTGTGGTGCTAATATTGACTCAGAAAGTTACGCTTCTTTCCTTTCTAGAGGAGCAACTAACATCCATAAATTAATAGAGAAAACAGAATGTTGAATTCTCTCTCAAACAGAGCGCATTACCCCTGCCTATCTAGTTATAATTATCTTAACCAGGCCTCTCTGGGTTTAATTGGTGAACCGGCAGTTCAAGCAATGACTACCTTTCTCCATGATGTAGCACGCTTCGGTAATCTTAAAATGTCCGACCAGGAGGAAGTAGAGTTTCTCAATCCATTAAGAGAAAATGTAGCCAAATTACTCAATACAACTGACGAGAAAATTGCAATTCTTGGTAGTTCTAGCGAAATGCTCAGTCAGTTACCCCTTATGTTGAAACCTAAAGAAACTAGTAAAATTTTGGTTGTATCATCAGATTTCCCAGCGATTACTCGACCATGGATCGCATATAGCAAACGTTACAATTGTAAAATGATTTTCATTGATGAAATTCCAAACGAAAGCTTAACAGATACTATTATTAAAAATATTGATAATGAAACTGCAGTAGTAGCAATTAGCTTGGTACAATTCTCTACAGGAACACAAATCAACCCATATGAATTAAGAAAAGCTACAAAAATTGTTGGAGCAAAGCTAATTTTAGATGTAACACAAGCAGCAGGAGCAATGCCTATTGATACAGATAGTTACGGCGCTGATGTACTAGTATGTAGCGGTTATAAATGGCTTGGGGGTCATGGTGGAGTAGGATTAGCTGCTATTTCCAGTGACATTTTGAAGGAAGACCCTGTCATGGCAGGATGGATGGGGGCATCAAACCCCTTTGATATGCAACCTAAAAAACTTTTGTATGCTGAAGATGCTCGGAAGTTCACACAATCCACAATGTCATATATTTCAATTAAAGGTCTCGAAACCGCAATTAAAGAAATAATCAATCTAAACATCAAATCGATAAATAACCATGCACAAAAATTAGCCACATTATTAGCTAACGGTATCAGGGAATCAAAATGGCAGCCGTATAGATCCATCAATGATAAATCTGCCAGTTCTCATATTATCAGTCTTAAATGCCAATCAGTGGAAATAACACAGACTCTGGAAAAATTAAAAAAAACAAATATAGTATGCGGAATTCGAAATAACCGCCTTAGGGTATCTATAGCACATTTCAATAATGAAGCAGATATTCAATCCTTAGTTAAGGCTTTGTTTTAAATTAATAATTAAATTATTAATCGTGAATATTATTCTATTAGTCAATTTTGAAAATACATGCAATCAAACTGATATATGATTAGATTTTGTAGCAATTTTTTAAATATTGACAAGACCTAGTATTTTAGTCAGGTATAAGGACAAAAGCTCTACTGAAAATCCAAATCATGTTGCAGAATTGGGTAAAGGAAAGGGAAATCTAAAAGAAAACGAAAGATATCCCATGCATAACTGTCATGAAAATCCAATAATGCCTCCTCCACGAGGAGGAGCACCTGTCTCATTTATCGAAGAGATGAGCCCTGTTGAGTCTTATGCAATATCATTTCTTCGACTTTGGTGCTCCGGTCCAAAATCAAAACAAAAAGTGGTAAATGAGTTAGTAATGCAGCTTGGATTAAAACAAGGTTATGCCACTACAGATTGTCTTGATAAAATTTGCCAATTATTAACAGAAAATGCCCGAAGGCCTCTGATGTACCATGACGTATTATGTGACTGTGTTGGAGCTCATGAAGCCTGTTTTGCAAATTTTATTCGCTTAGCAGCTAAGAAACAAAAAAAGGATGCGATGATTTTTGCATGTCTATTGGTAAACTCAACGCTATTGGGAAGTATATATGACCTAGGAGAAGAATTTGGGTTAGCTTTAAAATTAATCACTTCACCTGCACAGGTGTTGGAAAATGCCTAAACAATCCTCAGGTGTGATAAAATTGAAAAACAGTGCCAAGTTTTCACATCCTGGCAGCACTAAAATGCCATTTAGACATCATTTTATTGCTGGATCAATAATCACAATACCTATTTCAAAAAGTTACGGAAAAAGCTTAGGAAAAATTAGCTTTATTAAGATTGAAGAATCAGCAATTGAAAAAAATAAAATTTCTTAGGCACAAGTTAAATTAATATATTAATTTCCTTTAACTGGTTGATAATAAATACAATTAACTTTTATTAAAATAATGTAGAATTCATTATTGACATTCCTGAGTATTTTTGTCAGGTAATCAATATAATGACTCAAATTAATATGCAGAGGTCTCGTTTGGGAGAAAAAAATAAAAAGGCAGAGACAGAGGCAAATAATACCAAAACAACACGACGTATTAACAATGATAGCCTAGAGATATTCGTGGAGAGAAGTGAAAGCTTAACGCCAAATAGCTTCAATGTTGAATGGCTCATAGACCGACTAGTAGAGGAAAAATAATATAATGAATACATACCGATCAGAAAAATTAACTCTGAGTAGCAATATTTCAAATGTAAACACTCCACCAGAATACGCGGCAAGGGATTTAACTAAAGATGGGGAGATAGCTCATATTTCTCTTCAAGAGAAAGTTTATATTTTAAGGATTACCAGGGCAGGAAAGTTAATCTTAACTAAATGACAATTAATGCAGATCTTCAAACTGATAATAAGCCAAATGGGGCAACTCCTGTTGGTTTCCTAACAGAACTAACAGCACTCGAAGCAACGGCAATTTCTCTTCTTAGGGCATGGTGCAATAGTGAAGAAACACAATTTGAAGTAATTACAAACCTAATACTTAACTTAGGTAGCAAAAAAGGAAACCAAGTGGCAGAGTATTTGAGAAATATTTGCAATATACTTTTCCTTCATAGCCGACGAACATTCATGCGCCATAATATGGATTGCCAATGTATCGGTGCAGATGAAGCCTATTTTGCTACTATTATTCTTTCAGCATCTAACAATAATATTGAAGAAGCAAAGTCAATTTCTTCATTATTTATAAACCCCAGTCTCCTTGCCGATTTTTTAATAATAGCAAAAGAATTAGGGTCTGCGATCAAAATACTTAATAATACACGAGCAAATTACGATCAATCTCCAGTAAATATTTGCACACAAATTCACTAATTTTTTCTTAGAATGGACACCAAAAATAATGACGCTAACAACTGTAGAGAGAACAAAAAAAAACTTTAACGATTTATTTAATAACAGGAGATTAGTCTCTGATATTCTTAAGGCTATGGCCCATGAAGGTCGATTATTGATTTTATGTAATCTTGCTGCAGGTGAGAAATCTGTTTCAGAATTAGAATCTTTGTTATCTTGCCGTCAAGCAGCGGTCAGCCAACAACTAGCTAGATTAAGATTAGAAGGATTCGTTAATTTTAGGCGTGATGGTAAAACAGTTTATTATAGTGTTAAGGATTTCAGGATCTTAAAAATAATTCAATTTTTAAATAAAGAGTTTTGTTGAGTTCAAATGTAGCGCTTTTCAGATGGTCATTAACTAAATATTTTACATGCTATCTGATAAAATTTTAATAAACTTATCAAAATCTCCAATATTGTTCCATAGATGTGGCGTAATCCTTAACACTCCACCTCTTTCTGATATGTACACTCGATTACTAGCAAGAATTTGTAAAAGATCCTTTCTCAATCCATCGGGGTGCCTGGCACCAATAAAATGGGGTCCTCGATTGGCTTCTTTTGGTATAGTGAAACCTAAATCACGAAGTCGTTCTGACAATATTAAATTATTATTGGCTAACGTAGCCTCAATATTCTTCACACCCCATTCTTCTATTTGTTTCATTGCTTGTATAGCGCCTGGCAGAAGGGCAAAGTTAGCCCTTTCACCCACATCAAATCTCATAGCACCAACTTCATAACTATCTGTATAATCAATTAAGTTCGAAAAATTCTTACTTTCTTTTCGTGAAATCCAATTGCCTTCTATGGGATCTCCATCCCAATGCCTCTCAGCAACATATAAATACCCAGTTGAGTAAGGTGACATCATCCATTTGTAAGACGCTACAACAGCAAAATCTGGGTCAACTTTAGATAAATCAGTTTCCATCGCTCCTAAAGATTGTGTTAAATCCAACACAAGAGCAGCACCAACTTGCTTACATTTCTTACTTATAGCAATGAGATCAACAAGAATTCCATTGGTCCATAAAACATTTGGCAAGGCAACTATAGCACAATTTTTATCGATCTTTTTCAATAATAATTCAGTTATAGATCGATCATCTTCTTCAGATACTTTAATTATTTTCCCACCAGTATTTTTAATCAACCTACGCCAAGGATAAACATGAGATGGGAATTGGTTTTCTAACATTACTATTGTTCGGCCCTCTCCCACTTTAAGATTTCGAGCAGCCGTTTCCATCCCGTACGAAGCCGATGGAACCAAAGCCACACTCTCTGGTTTCACATTTACTATCTTAGAAAATAACTCACGCGCCAACTCAGAGTTCTTAAAAAAATCTGTAATGGATATATCCCAGGGTGAAGCCTTTAACCTAGCACCTAAATTTATTGCTTCGACTACTGATGTCGTTAAAGGGGACATGTAGGCAGTATTTAAATAAGCAATATCATTCGGGATTGAAAATAAATTTCTCTGGCAAGGTATCATCATAAATAAACTAAAACCTCCAGTTCAATTGAGGGTAATCATTTAAAACCGTAATGATAAACACGACATGCCACCATCTAATTTTGCACATTCACTGTTATTAACTTCTCGCACAGAATAACCAGCATCTCGAATTCGCGATGAAGTGACTGGAAAGCCTGATGGCATTATGACCGTATCATTATACCTTATAGCATTTGCAGCAGCCTCCTCACCATCGTGAGTGTTGATAACCTGATAATTTGAAAAGCAGCCAGTTTTTTCTAACCTTTTAGTGCATAGAACAGTTTCTGAGCCCAAAATTGAACAATCCGTCTTGAAATGCAAAATTTCCTTTGGCGTAACAACTTCTCTGACAATATAATTCCATTTACTTAAAATTTCCCTTAATTGATGAATGCCCTCACTATTTGTTCGAGCTGAGGACCCTACCAAAACTTCTTTTCCCGTCGTTAAGATATCACCAGCTTCAATAAGGCCAGGTTTTAAAATCTTTACCACATTATTAAACATTTCGCATATTATTGGTTCAATTTCTAAAACTTCACCCATGCGTGACGGTGCTCCAGGGCGCATCAAAATAGCTACATTAGGAAGACACAAGGTGGTATCTTCTACAAAAAGACTATCTGGGTATTTTTCTAAAGGGGGTAACTCTATTATTTTTGCACCAGCTTCTTGTAATGCTGAAGTGTAATCTTGATGGTCTAAAATCATCTGATTTAAATCTGGAGATCCTATATCGCAAGCTCTTAAGCCATTTATTACACTTTTACTTGGAATACGCGTAATAGCATTAGTAAATTTATATGCATATTCCATTTTATTTATCCTATCTTTAGCTGAACATTAATTAACGAAGTGATAAACCGATTACACAGTTAGACCACTTACCCAAGTTTTGACAATATTTACTCTTGTTGCCAACATTATTATTTTTTGAACTATATCTTTATCACTATCATCACTTAATGAGATTGGAGCAGATTCTATTTCTGTATCTATGAGTAAGGCATCAAAGAAATTTCCTCGCTCAAAACTTCCAGTAGGAATATTTAAAACATCAGCTCCACCCTTGGTAGCCAGATAAAATGCATCACAAAAATCAACGCGGCTATCAGGTAATCCCCGACTGGTTCTTTCAATATTTGGATTAACACCATTTTCCAACGCTCGAGCAGCAATAATGGCATTTCTGCTCGTATCAATTATAGAAGAACTAGGTCCACCAGAAATGTCCGTTCCTAGCCCAATTCGCAATCCCTTTTCTAACGCTCGCCGCAAAGGAAAAACCGCGTCAGAGAAAAAGAAGTTTGATAATGGGCAATGCGCAATTCCAGCACCATGTTCCTTAATGACGTCCATATCATTTTCAGAAATAAAGTTTGCATGTGCTAGTATAGTTGATCGATTCAATAATCCATAACTTAATAATGCTTCCGTATCAGACTTTCCACATCGATCAATAACATAATTATGCTCCCAATCACTTTCTGAACAATGCGTTTGTATGTAAGTTGAGTTTTCCGATGCCAAAGCACCTAGAGAGTGTAACGCTTCATCTGTACAGCTGGGTATAAAACGAGGCGTAACAGCAACCTGCACTCGGCCATCAGTATTATTTGAATTAGTTTTAACATAATTAATAAACTCTGCGGTTCCATCTAATGCGTCCTGAGTTGACAGGTCTCGATAGTACTCTGGACATTGCTCTGGATTGTCCATCACGACTTTACCAACGATAGCCCTTTGACCTAAGTTCAAACACACATCAGTCAAAATCTGATTAGCTTTTTGATGAATGGTGCCATAATAAACTGCAGTGGTTGTTCCAGTTTTCAATAGTGAAGCCACTAGGTCTGAATAAACCATCATGGCAAAATTATCGTCCTCATATTTTGCCTCCAACGGAAAAGTATACTTCTGCAACCATACTTCTAACGGAACATCTAAAGCCTTGCCCAATTGTGGCCATTGAGGAGCATGAATATGAAGATCAACAAACCCTGGAATCAAATATTGGGAACTTGGGATCACACTTAATGAATTTATTTTTTCAAATCTGGTTACCTGTTCATCATAATATGCAGTTCCGTGTTTTATTAACTCAATCACTTTTCCCTCATCATCAATCAACAATAATGCTTTTTTTAAAAACTCGATTCGATTTCTAGTAGGCGTATGTATTACCGAGCCTAAAATCGCTTTACCTTGCATATTATTCATTTTAGATCCTTCACATTATAAAACTATTAATCTAAAAATAATCTTTGGATTTTTGATTAACTAACAGTTTTAAGTTGATTTAAGTTATAAAATTTCTAGTCAGTGGTTATATTTTTTTTCAAACAATCAACAAAACAGTCAATAGCAAAGCTCTCAGTGAGTATGCCAGGGGAAAACCTTAAAATATGGCCTCGATTATCTATTAGGACTGACTCGTCAGCGCAGTCAGTAATAATTCGGTTGGCGTTGTCAATAGTTCCAACATTTACCATGACAGAACCACCCCGTGAATTTTGCTCAATAGGTGTAACAATATTTATCTCAGCATTTATAAGTAATTGTATCAACTCTTTAGTCATTGAGCGGTTCTTGATTTCCTGCAAATCATTGCCGCCTTCGACCACCCATTGAAGACCTGGTAGGCTTGCTATGTAAGGCAATGGGTTGGGAGTACCATTTTCAAAACGTCTAGAATTAGATGACAAAGTAAAATTATCGATATCCCAATTCATTGGATTTTCTTGACTGAACCATCCTCTAAAGTTTGGAGTGAACAAATTAATCCTACTATCACGAACCCACACCACACCAGCGCCTGCAGTGCCGCACAGCCACTTCAATGATGTAGAAATAACTGCATCAAAACGAACAGGTAAATTTAATTTTCGAACACCCAAACATTGTGTCGCATCGCATACAAGTACGCAATTTTCAGGCGCTGCATCAGCTATTTCTTCCAAATTAACCATGGCAGAAGTCGTAGAGCTAACCCACGTTACTAGTGCCAATGCCACATCGTCAGTATTTAATTCTTTGATAAAATCACTATCCTCTACATGGAATTGCCCTTGCCGAATTGCCACTCGTTTAGTTTTAAATTTTAGAATTTTTTCCATCCCCTGTAATAAGAAATGCAACGAAGGAAAAGCGTCATCAGCAATAAGCACAGACTTTCCCTCCAAGTACTCCAGCCCCAAACCATCGATTATTCTAAGAAACCCAGATGTAACGCTATCTACAAGGCCAACCTCATCAGCCTTTGCTTCTGGGCCCAAAATTTTTGAAAAACTTTCTCTAAACTCTTCAACCGCATTTAAAGTTTTTGGCCAAACATCTGAAATAGGTGAACTCCAAATATTGGTAAATTCAGAAACCGCTTTAGCCATTTCTTCACTTCCATTAGGCCTATGCCCAACAGAATGATATAAAGAATAACCACCCTCTTTTAAATCTAAAATTTTTTGCATAATTATATTTCCAAAAAGCCTTTCATCAGTTAAATTTCAAGATAAACGTTATTAAAGAAGTTCTTTTTAAGACAGAATTTTTATTTAATAAACACCAATAAAAATAAAAATTCTACTCCCAAATTTGAGTTAAATCTGGCAAAGGAATAGCTGACAGTAATTCTTTAGTATAGGCATGTTTAGGTTCCTCAAACAATTTTTTAGCTTTTGCTTGTTCTATCACCTCACCGTCCTGCAGAACAATTATTCTGTCGCACAAACGCCGAACAACTGACAAATCATGACTGATAAAAACTAATGTCAACCCAAGTTCAGTTACTAAATTTTGTAATAAGCTAAGTACCTGAGCCTGACTAGAAACATCTAATCCAGACACTATTTCATCTGCTAGTATGAAGTCTGGCCTTAAAGCTATTGCACGAGCGATTCCAACCCGCTGTCGTTGCCCTCCAGAAAGTTCATGCGGATACCTAGATTTAAAATCAAGTGACAAACCAACGTGATCTAATGCCTGATTTATTAATACATCAATATCTTGAAACCCTTGTAATTTGAGAGGACCCCCAATTATTCCACTCACTCGATGTCTGGGATTTAACGAAGACATTGGATCTTGGAATATCATCTGAAATTTTCTTCTAAGTGGCCGAAGTTGGGATTCAGTTAAATGGGTTATATCGATATCATTAAAATAAACTTTTCCTCTGCTTGGTTCTAGCAGACGGA
>Ga0308009_10001389_pt1 | contig 14193 bp, 13 predicted proteins | sample Neamet127_FD_203134 | JGI IMG/M metagenome (GOLD analysis project Ga0308009, IMG submission 203134) | Marine microbial communities from water near the shore, Antarctic Ocean - #127 | ecosystem: Environmental > Aquatic > Marine > Unclassified | place: Southern Ocean | collected 2014-07-24
GAGCGCCGGGAGGAGGTGATCCAGCACATCTACGAAAGATACGGCCGCCACCGCGCGGGGCTTTGCGCCACCGTCATCCACTACCGCGGCAAACGCGCCGTGCGCGAAGTCGGTCGCGCCATGGGCCTGTCGGAAGACACCCTCGCCGCCATGTCCAGCCAGATCTGGGGCTGGGGCGGGCCGGGCGGTGTCACCGAGACAAGGCTGAAGGAGATCGGCCTCGACCCGACCGACCGGCGCCTCCGCCAGACCATGGCGCTGATCGACGAGATTCAGGGCTTCCCACGGCACCTGTCGCAGCACGTCGGCGGCTTCATCATCACCGAAGGCCGCCTCGATGAACTCTGCCCGGTGGAAAACGCCACGATGGAGGACCGCACCGTCATCCCCTGGGACAAGGACGACATCGACACGCTGAAGATCCTCAAGGTCGACATCCTGGCGCTGGGGATGCTGTCCTGCATCCGCAAGGCCTTCGACCTCCTCCAGCAACACCACCACCAGCACTTCACCCTGGCGACCCTCCCGCCCGAGGACCCGGAGACCTACCGGATGCTCTGCCGGGCGGACAGCTTGGGCGTGTTTCAGGTGGAAAGCCGCGCCCAGATGAACTTCCTGCCCCGGATGAAGCCGAAATGCTTCTACGATCTGGTGATCCAGGTCGCGATCATCCGCCCCGGCCCGATCCAGGGCGACATGGTGCATCCCTTCCTGCGGCGGCGAAACGGCCAGGAACAGGTCAGCTTCCCCTCGGACGAACTTGGCCGCGTCCTTGGCAAGACCCTTGGCGTGCCGCTCTTTCAGGAACAGGCGATGCAGATCGCCATCGTCGGCGCGGGATTTACCCCCGAGGAGGCGGACCGGTTGCGCCGGTCGCTTGCTACTTTCAAGAAGCACGGCAGCGTCAGCGAGTTTCACGACCGCTTCATCGGCGGGATGCTGGCCAAGGGCTACGACCCCGACTTCGCCCAGCGCTGCTTTGCCCAGATCGAAGGCTTCGGCAGCTACGGTTTCCCCGAAAGCCATGCGGCCAGCTTCGCGCTCCTCGTCTACGCCTCGGCCTGGATCAAGCGCCACCACCCTGGCATCTTCGCCTGCGCGCTGCTGAACAGCCAGCCGATGGGCTTTTATGCCCCGGCCCAGATCGTCCGTGACGCGCGCGAACATGGCGTGACCGTCCTGCCGCCCTGCATCCAGGCGAGCCATTGGGACAACCGGATGGAATGGCTCGACCGCCCCGATCTGCGCCCCGGCCAGCCGCCCGAACTGGCGCTCCGCCTCGGCTTTCGCCAGATCAGGGGCATCGTGGAAGAGGATGCCCGCTGGATCACCGGCGCGCGCGGCAACGGCTACCAGACCGTCGAGGACGTCTGGCGCCGCGCCGGGATCAGCCCCGCAACCCTGACGCGCCTCGCCGAAGCCGACGCCTTCGCCACCCTCGGCCTCGCCCGCCGCGACGCCCTCTGGTCCGCCGAGGCGCTGGCCGAAGGCCCCCCCCTCCCCCTTTTCGCCACCGACATGGACGGCGAGGGGATCACGGAACCCGCCGTCGCCTTCCGCGAGATGACGATGGGCGAAGCCGTGGTCGAGGACTACGTGGCGATGCGCCTGACGCTGCGCTCGCATCCCATGGAACTCCTCCGCCCCTGGCTGGAGGCTGCCTGAAAAGGGGGGCCACCTCGGGGGGCATCGAGCCCCCGCTCGGCGGCGCTGCCGCGGACAAGTGCGGAAACCCCTAAGCACGTGGCCGATGCCGACGCCTCCGGCGGGAGTATTTTTGAAGTGAGCAAATCCCCTTCAGAAAGTCTTTACCTCCTCCTGATGTCATGCCCGGGCGGTACAGGGAGGAGTCCCGATGACCGCAAGTGGGCAAGTCGCCCCGGCGGCGTGGGAAGCTCTCCCTTCGCACTGTAGTGGTGCCGACCGCCGGGGTGCATTGCTTGCCCCGCACTTCTCGGTATTTGCTCACTTCGACAAATACTCCCGCCGGAGGCATCCCGCACGGGCCAAGCGCGCACCGCCCGAGATCCGGCCCGAACCGCCCCACAAGCGCCGCGGAGACCAGCGGCGAAGGCCGCGCAGGCGACCCAAAGGGCTTGCCGCGCCTGCGGCTCCGCGTGATGGGCGCTGGCCCAGACGCGCGCCTTCCGCTAAGCCTCGCCCAGCCCGACCGCGAGACGCCGATGACCCCAGCCTTCCCCCAGCTCCGCGACCTCGTGCTGATCGGCGGCGGGCATACCCACGCGCTGGTCCTGCGGATGTGGGCGATGAACCCGCTGCCCGGCACCCGGCTGACCCTGATCAACCCCGACCCCGTCGCCCCCTACACCGGCATGCTTCCCGGCCTCATCGCCGGGCACTACCGGCGGGAGGAGCTGATGATCGACCTCGTCCGCCTCGCCCGCTTTGCCGGCACCCGCCTGATCCTTGACCGCGCCACCGGGATCGACCGCGACCAGCGCCTGATCCACCTCGCCACCCCTCCCCTACGACCTCGCCGCCATTGACATCGGCATCACGTCCGACCTGCCCGGCCTGCCCCACGCCATCGCCGCCAAACCGCTCGGCCCCTATGCCGCGGCGTGGGAGGCGTTCCTCGCCTGCCGCCCCGCCTCGCCCCAGATCATCATCCTTGGCGCCGGCCTTGGCGGGGTCGAGCTTGCCCTCGCCTCCGCCCACCGGCTGGGCCCCGACGCAAGGGTCACCCTGATCGACCGCGCCGCCGACTTCCTCCCGACGCTTACCGCCACAGCCCGCAACACCCTCCGCCGCCATCTCGGCAGCGCGAACATCACCCTCCGCCTCGCCACCGAAGTCACGACCATCAGCCCCACGGCAGTCACCCTCGGCTCCGGCGAGACCCTGCCTTCCGACTTCACCCTCACCGCCACCGGGGCCCGCCCGCACCCCTGGCTCGCCACAACCGGCCTCGACAACCAGAACGGCTTCCTCCGCACCGACGCCACTCTGCGCACTTCCGACCCCCTGATCTTCGCCGCCGGGGACTGCGCCAGCCTTCCCGACCCCCGCCCCAAGGCCGGAGTCTTCGCCGTCCGCGCCGCGCCCATCCTGGCCCACAACCTTCGCGCCGCGCTGACCGGCAAGCCGCTCAAACCCTTCCGCCCGCAGTCCGACTACCTGAAACTCATCTTCCTCGGCTCACAGACCGCCCTGGCCGAAAAATGGCACCTCTCCGCCACCGGCCCCCGCCTCTGGCGTCTCAAGGACCGCATCGACGGCCGCTTCATGGATCGCTTCGCCACCTACCCGGCCATGCCCGCGCCGAAAGCCCCGGCCGAGGCCGCCGACGGCCTTGCCACCCACCTGACCCGGCGTCCGCTCTGCGGCGGCTGCGGCGCAAAACTTGGCGCTGGGGTCTTGTCCCAAGCCCTCGCCGCCCTCCCCGCGCCCAGTCGCCCCGAGGTCCGCTCCGGCCCCGGCGATGACGCCGCCGTCCTGACCACGCCCAACGGCGTCCAGGTCCTCACCACCGATCACCTCCGCGCCTTCTGCCACGACCCGCGGCTGATGGCCCGCATCGCCGCCCTTCACGCGCTGGGCGATGTCTGGGCCATGGGAGCGACCCCGCAGGTCGCCCTCGCGCAAGTCACCCTGCCACCCCTCGGCCCCGCCCTGCAAACCCGCGTGCTGGCCGAGATCATGGAGGAAGCCGCGATCACCTTCCGCGCCGCCGGGGCCGATGTCGTCGGAGGTCATTCGACCGAAGGCGCGGAACTGACCATCGGCTTCACTGTCACTGGAACGGCTGCCAGAGTGATCGCCAAAGGCGGCGCAAAACCCGGCGACGCCTTGATCCTGACGAAACCTCTCGGCTCTGGGACGATCCTCGCCGCCGAAATGGCCCTGGCCCGGCCCCCCGGCCTTCTCATGGGCGAAATCTGGGCCGCCTGCATCGATCAGATGACCCGCGCGCAGGGTAGCGCCGCTGCGATCCTCACCCCCCTGGCCCATGCCATGACCGATGTCACAGGCTTCGGCCTCGCCGGTCACCTTCTGGAAATGCTTGATGCCTCGGACGCTTCCGCCGCGATCCACCTCGCCGACATCCCCCTGATGCCCGGCGTGCTCGACCTCGCGCAGACGGGCCACGGTTCATCCCTGCAACCGGCAAACCTCGCCGCAGTCTCCTGGCGGATGACCGTCCCGCAAGACCCGCGCACGCAGCTCCTCACCGACCCACAAACCGCAGGGGGCCTGCTTGCTGCCGTGCCATGGGATCAGGCCAGAGCGATACTCGCCGACCTGATGGGCGCGGGTCACGATGCCGCGATCATTGGCCGGATCACATCCGGCACTCCACACCTGACCGTGACCTGAGCCCGAAAACCTTTCTGCAAGCTGTTCGCAAAAGGGATCCATCGGATGCGCTGCGGATGATCGACTGCACCGTGGTCCGCGCCCGGCATCAGGCAGCGGGCGCTTTCCGGCCTCGCCGTTTCGCGGTAGCAGGGAAAAAAGGGAGACGGCAATGCGCGAGATTCTGGGGCGGCTTCTGGCCTTCGACACGGTGAGCCACCGACCGAACATCGCGCTGATGGCCTATGTGCGGGACGTGCTGGAAGAGGCCGGGCTTGTCGTGACGCTGGTGCCCGACGCCGGAGGCGGCAAGGCGAACCTTTTTGCCTCGACCGGGCCATCGGGCATGTCGGGAGTGATGCTGTCCGGACATACCGATGTCGTGCCGGTCGACGGGCAGGACTGGACAGTGCCGCCCTTTGCACTGACCGAGGCAGGGGGCCGGTATTTCGGGCGCGGGGCGGCGGACATGAAGGGCTTTGTGGCCTGCGCGGTAGAGGCGATGCTGGACGCAGCCCGACGGCCCTTGCGGGTGCCCTTGCATCTGGCGCTGTCCCATGACGAGGAGGTCGGCTGCATCGGGGTGCGCTCGCTGATCGACCTTCTCGCTGCCGCGCCGGTGAAGCCCCGGTTCTGCATCGTGGGGGAACCGACGGGCATGCAGGTCGCGACCGGGCACAAGGGAAAGGTGGCGCTGCGGGCGACATGCCGGGGGCGAGAGGGGCATTCGGCACTGGCTCCGCTGGCGTTGAACGCGCTGCATCTGGCGGCCGACTTTCTGGGCGCGGTGCGGCGGCTGCAGGCCGAAGTGGCGGCCTCGGGGCTGCGGGACGGGGACTATGACGTGCCCTATACGACGCTGCATGTGGGGAAGATGTCGGGTGGCGTGCAGGTCAACATCGTGCCGAACCAGGCGGTGCTGGACTTCGAGATCCGGTCCTTGGCCGGGGAGGATGTGGCAGGGCTGATCCTGCGGCTGGAGCAGGAGGCGGATCGGATCGTCAGCCCGCTGCGGGCGGAGTTTCCGGAAGCCGCGATCGTGGTGGAAAGGCTGTGGGACTACCCGGGCCTTGGCACGCCGACGGATGCCGATGTGGTGCGGTTCGTCAAAGGGCTGACCGGGGCGAACGGGACGATCAAGGTGGCTTTCGGGACGGAGGGCGGGCTGTTCGATCAGCGGCTGGGGGTGCCGACGGTGATCTGCGGACCCGGGTCGATGGCGCAGGGGCACAAGCCGGACGAGTTCGTCTCGGTCGAGCAGATCGAACGCTGCCGGGGGATGCTGGGGGCGCTGGTGGACCGCCTGGAGGCGGGCTGGTAGGCACGGCACCGCGCGTGGTGCGGATTCCGGAATGCATAAAATCAGTAGGTTGGCCGCGGCCATTCGGACTTCGGTTACCCTGCTCCGACGGGCGTGTGCCGGCCATTTCGGGGACGGAACCCCGGCGGCCCGGCTGGAAAGCGCCGACGTCGCTGCGCCACGGCAGATAATGCCCAAACGCCCCTAACAATCGCTTTGCCACGCCCCATGTCTAGGGAAGCGGGCCATCCGTCCGCACAAAAGGACTTTCATGAACATTGTTGAAACTGCAGCCGGAAACCCGGCCTTCTCGACACTTGTGACCGCACTTTCTGCGGCCAACCTGACCTCTGCGCTGGGCGGAACCGGACCCTTCACCGTCTTCGCCCCGTCGAACGACGCCTTCGCCAAACTGCCCAAGGGCACTGTCGAAGACCTGGTCCTGCCGGCCAACAAGGCCAAACTGACGGCGATCCTGAAACTGCATGTCGTCTCGGGCAAGCACATGGCGTCGGAATTCTCCAACAAGACCGCCGAGATTGCCACCCTGGGCGGAGAGAAAGTCACCGTCACCGGCAAGGACGGGTCCGTCCATGTCGGCGCGGCGCGCGTCAGCTCGGCTGACCTGGGTGCCTCGAACGGGGTCATCCACGTGATTGACACCGTAATGATGCCCGCCTGACCAGCGGACACCGGTCGTGACGAGTTTGGGGGCCGGTGGCCCCCGTTTTCATGACTGGAACCGATAGGTGGGCCGACGCCTGACCTGCGGCAGCCTCTTCGGCCGGTGCCGCGCCGATCCGGTCGTGTGCGGATGGAGAGAACCGGACAATCGCGCAGGCTGGCACCTTTCTGCCGGGGTCGGTAAGAGTGCAGGATGGCGATCACCCTGACCTCTCTTGCCGATCTGGCGACACACGGTTTCGATGACATCATCGATGTGCGCGCGCCTGCCGAATACGCCGAGGACCACCTGCCCGAAGCAATTTCCTTGCCGGTTCTGGATGACGCGGAACGGGCGCGGGTGGGGACGATCTACAAGCAGGTCAGCCCCTTCACTGCCCGCAAGATCGGCGCGGCGCTGGTGGCGAAGAACGCCTCGCTGCACCTGCAGGGGCCGCTTGCGGACAAGCAGGGGGGCTGGCGGCCTCTGGTCTATTGCTGGCGAGGCGGACAGAGATCTGGGTCATTCGCCACCATCCTGAGCCAGGTCGGCTGGCGGGTGGAGACGCTGGCCGGCGGCTACAAGGCCTGGCGCGGTCTGGTGGTGCGGGAGGTTTACGACACGCCAGTCCGCGCGAAAGTCGTGGTGCTGGACGGGAACACGGGGTCGGCGAAAACCGAAGTCCTGAACCTGTTGCCGTCCTTCGGGGTGCAGGTGATCGATCTTGAGGGCCTTGCCCGGCACCGGGGATCGCTGTTTGGCGCGGTCGGGCCGCAGCCGTCTCAGAAGGCCTTCGAAGCGGCGCTCGCGTCGGCTTTGGGCGGTTTGGACCCCGCGCGGCCGGTGGTTGTCGAGGCGGAAAGTTCGAAAATCGGAGATTGCCGGGTGCCGCCGGCACTTTGGAAGGCGATGGTCGCAGCCCCGCGCGTCGCGATTGCGGCCCCGCGGGAGGCGCGGGCGGCATATCTGGCGCGGGCCTATGCGGACCTGACGGCGGATGCGGGGCGGCTGGCGGCGACGGTGGGTCTTCTGGCACCGCTGCACACCGCCGCGGTGATCGAGGCGTGGCTGGAACTCGCGGCAGCGGGCGAGCATGCGGCCCTGGCCGACAGCCTGATGGAGCGGCACTACGACCCCCGTTATGGCAAGCACCGGGCGCGGATGGCGGTACCGGTGGCCGAAGTCGCGGGCGACGACCTCAGTGCGGAGGCCTTGCCGGGGCTGGCGGCGGCAGTTGCCGAGGCAGTGCGGGCAACAAGCGGTCCTGTAGGGCAAATCGGGTGAAGGCTGGAGTGACCCTTTTCCCGCAAGGATTTATCCTGTGCGCCCTGTCAGCGGTGGTCCGAGGGCGGTGAAGCGGTTGAGGATGGCCACCCTGATCACCGGCACACCGTCGTCGCTGCCGCGCTCCGCCAGGCCTTCGACCAGCCCGACCGCGCCCACGCCGGGGAAACATTTGGGCCAGGTTGGCCAAATCTGGGTGGCGCGGCGAGGCAACGCCAAGAATTTTCCAGAAAATTCTTAGCGTTTCGGCAGCGCAAGGTCGTTCAGCCGGCGACGCTGTCGGCCTTCGGCATCGAAATTCGCCGGGTCAAGCCAGGCCTCGTAGCCCGGCCTCAGGGCAAGCCAATCCTTGTCGGTCATCGCAAACCAGGCCGTGTCGCGGTTCAGGCCCTTGACGACCATGTGCTGGCGGAAGACGCCTTCATGCCGGAAGCCGAAGCGGACCGCGGCCTTTTTCGACGGTTCGTTTTCGTTGTTGCATTTCCATTCGAACCGGCGATAGCCGAGGTCGTCGAAGACATGGCGCGCGGTCAGATACAGCGCCTCGGTCGCGGCGGGTTTGCGGGCAACGGTCGGGCCCCAGTAGATGTTGCCGATCTCGATCACGCCATTCGCGGGGTCGATCCGCATCAGCGACTGCCGACCGGCAACCCGGCCCGTCGCCAGGTCGATCAGCGCAAAGAACAACGGGTCGAAGCTGGCTTCGGCCTTGTCCATCCACAGTTTCAGGTCGGCGCACGAAGCGGGCGGCACTTCGGGAAGCCAGGCAAAGCGGCGGGCGGCGGCGGTATCGGCAACAGCGGCCTCGGCAAACAGGCCATCCAGGTGGCGGGCGGCCTGCAAGGGTTCGATGCGGACATGGCGACCGGCCAGAGTCGTGCGATCCGGCCGGGGGCGCGGGGTCCAGTCTGGCAGGGCTTCGGCCATTGTCGCTCTCCTTGGGTCGGATCAGTTCTGCACCGCAACCGTGCCCGTCACCGGCAGGAAGGCGGCGGCGTTGGGGCCGAGGGTCAGGCGGTCACCTTGCAGGACAGCGTGAAGCGAGGGCCCGACCGGCGCGCCGACGCCTGTGACAGTCACCGCCAGTGCCACTGGCGACAGGTTGAAAAGGCACATGAGCGCGCCCTTGCCTTCGCCACGGACAAAGCCCAGCACGGGCTCCTGCAGCACAAGAAAGCGGGTCTTGCCCGCGCGCAACGCTGCCGAGCCTTTCCGGAAGGCCAGCGCCGAGCGATAATGTTCCGGCACCGACCCCTGCGCAGCGTCCTGCCCGGCGACATGGCGGGCGGCCTGTTCGGGTTTGACCGGCAGCCAGGGCGTGCCTGTGGTGAAACCCGCGTTGGGCGATGCGTCCCAGACCATCGGGGTCCGGGTGTTGTCGCGACCGAGCGGTTCGGGCCAGAAAGCGATGCCTTGCGGGTCGGTCAGTTCCTCGAAGTCGAGCGGCGTATCGGTCTGGCCCAGTTCCTCGCCCTGCCACAGGCAGATCGACCCCTCGAAGGCCAGCAACAGCGACCCCGCCTGTTTTGCCACCGCCTCGACGCTGATCCCGTGCCGGGCCCAGCGGGTGGCATGGCGAACCACGTCATGGTTGGAAAACGCCCACATCGGCCAGCCGTCCGGTGCGCCCTTGAAAAAGCCCCCGACCCGGTCGCGAAAGAAGGCGGCGGTGAAGTCGTAGCCCATCAGCTCGAACGAATAGCACTGATGCAGCCGCCCCGGCGCGGTGTATTCGCCCATCATGCGGATGGCGTGGTGCGCCTCGCCCATCTCGCCCACCGAGGCCGCTCCGTATTCGTCCAGAAGCCTGCGGATCCGTTCCATCCAGAGGAGGTTCTCGGGCTGGTTCTTGTCGAACAGGTGATACTGCATGCTGTAGGGATTGCCCTCGGGCTCGACCTTCACGCGATAGTCGGCCGGATTGTCGCGGAACAGCGGGTCGTGGAAGAAGTAGTTGACCGTGTCGAAGCGGAAACCATCGACTCCGCGATCGAGCCAGAAGCGCATGGTGTCCAGCGCCCAGTCCTGCACGGCCGTGGTGTGATAGTTCAGGTCGGGCTGCGAGGCCAGGAAGTTGTGCAGGTAATACTGCTTGCGCCGGGCGTCCCAGGTCCAGGCGCTGCCGCCGAACACCGACAGCCAGTTGCAGGGCGGGGTGCCGTCGTGACGCGGATCAGCCCAGACATACCAGTCGGCCCTGTCGTTCACCCGGTCTTTCCGGCTGGTCGAGAAGAAGGGGTGCTGGTCGGACGTGTGGCTCAGGACCTGGTCGATGATGACTTTCAGCCCCAGAGCATGGGCGCGGGCGACAAGCGCGTCGAAATCGGCAAGCGTGCCGAAAACCGGATCGACGTCGCAATAGTCGCTGACATCGTAGCCCATGTCCTTCATCGGACTGCGGAAGAAGGGGGACAGCCAGACCGCGTCCACCCCGAGGGCTGCCAGATGGCCCAGCCGCCGCGTGACCCCCGGCAGATCGCCGACCCCGTCGCCGTTCGAGTCCTGGAATGACCGGGGGTAGACCTGATAGGTCACCGCGCCTCGCCACCATTCGGTCATCCCGGCCTCCGCTGCTGATCCGACCGGCCCTTACCCAGACCGCAGGCCGGACAAAAGCCCCGTGCCGCGGCAAAGGCCCGCACCCGGACATAATCCGCGCATCTGCGGCAGTTGCGCAACGGATTGCCGCACCGGCGGCCAGAACCGGCGGCCAGAACCGGCGGCCGGGACCGGCGGCCAGGACCGGCTGGGCACGGGTCCTGTAACGGTCACAATATCGCGATTGACCCTGCCGGATCCTGCGCGCACCTTCCGGGCCGGAACCGGAGACCGGAATGCCCAAGGCCAGCTTCTTCACCCCCGTCCTGATCGCCGGCTGCACGATCCTGACGCAGTCCTTCACGCCGGTCTGGTGGATCGGCGTCGGCGTGGGGGCGTTCTCGGCCATTGTCCACCTGCCGATCCGCGGGCGGGCGCTGACCCCGCACCCTGTCTGAACCACGGGCCCGGAACATGCGCACCGGTCTCGTCGCCCTGCTTCTGGCCTATGTGCTTAGCCAGTTCTACCGCGCCTTCCTTGCGGTGCTGACGCCGGTCCTGCAGGCCGATCTCGGCCTGACCGCCGCCGATCTTGCCACGGCCTCGGGCTGGTGGTTCCTCGCCTTCGCGGCGATGCAGATCCCGATCGGGTCAGGCCTCGACCGGCTTGGACCGCGCTGGACGACCGGGATGCTGATGGCGGTGGGCGCGGGCGGGGCCTTCCTGTTTTCCCAGGCGACCGGAGCCTTCCAGATCAAGCTGGCCATGGCGCTGATCGGCGTCGGCTGCGCGCCGGTCCTGATGGCCAGCTACTTCATCTATGCACGCAGCTATTCGCCCGCGATCTTCGGCACGCTGGCCGGTGTCACGATCGGCGTCGGCGCGCTTGGCAATGTCGCCTCGTCCCTGCCCCTGTCGTCGGCGGTCGCGGCCTTCGGCTGGCGGCCGACCGTTCTTGGGCTGGCGGCGATCACCGCAGCCGTGGCGCTGGCGATCCTCGCGCTGGTGCGTGATCCACCGCGCCTGGTGGCGGCAGGGGACGGCTCGCTGCTTGATCTGCTGCGGAACCGGTCGATCTGGCCGATTCTGGCGATCATGGCGGTCTGCTACACTCCGATTGCCGGTCTGCGCGGCCTTTGGGTCGGTCCCTATCTCGCCGATGTCCAGGGCGCGGATCAGATCGAGATCGGCAGGATCAGCCTCTGGATTGGACTGGCGATGGTCGCGGGCAACTTTGCCTACGGGCCGCTGGACCGCTGGCTTGGCACCCGGAAATGGGTGATCTTCGGCGGCAATGCGCTGACTTTGGCCGCGCTGGTCGTCCTGTGGTGGTTCGCCGCGGGGCCGCCCGGGATGGCCGTGGCCGCCCTCGTCGCGGCCGGATTCTTCGGGGCCAGCTTTCCCATGGTCATCGCCCATGGCCGGGCGTTCTTTCCGCCGCATCTTATGGGACGCGGGGTGACGCTGCTGAACCTGTTCGGCATCGCCCCGGTCGGCCTCGCACAAATCGTGACGGGCTGGGTTCACGCGGCCACCCCGGCAACGACCCCGGCGGCCCCCTATGCTGCGGTGTTCCTGTTCTTCGCCGTGACCACAGCCGTGGGCCTTGCCGTCTATCTTCTATCGCAGGACCGGACGGACTGACGCCGCCCCAGGTTTTCCCACGAATCCGCTTCCCCCCGCGCGGCCCATGCGCTAACAGCCGCCCGTTCCCGTCTTCGGGAACACAACAAGGAGAACCCCGATGGGCTACAAGGTCGTCGTCGCGGGTGCCACGGGCAACGTGGGCCGCGAAATGCTGAACATCCTCGCCGAGCGCGAGTTCCCGGTGGACGAGATCGCGGCGCTGGCGTCGCGCAAATCGCTTGGCACCGAGGTCAGCTTTGGCGACAAGACCTTGAAGACCAAGGATCTGGACACGTTCGACTTCACCGGCTGGGACATCGCCCTGTTCGCCGTCGGGTCCGAGGCGACCAAGATATACGCGCCGAAGGCCGCGGCGGCGGGCTGCGTGGTGATCGACAACTCCTCGCTTTATCGCTACGACCCCGACGTGCCCCTGATCGTGCCGGAAGTGAACGCCCACGCGATCACCGGCTATGCCAGGAAGAACATCATCGCCAACCCCAACTGCTCGACCGCGCAGATGGTGGTGGCATTGAAGCCCCTGCATGACCGCGCGACGATCCGGCGGGTTGTCGTCTCGACCTACCAGTCCGTCTCGGGCGCCGGGAAGGAAGGCATGGACGAGCTCTGGAACCAGACCAAGGCGATCTACAACCCGACCGACAACGTGCCGCCGAAGAAGTTCTCCAAGCAGATCGCCTTCAACGTGATCCCGCATATCGACGTGTTCCTCGATTCCGGCGAGACCAAGGAAGAATGGAAGATGGTGGCCGAGACGAAGAAGATCCTCGATCCGAAGATCAAGGTCACGGCGACCTGCGTCCGGGTGCCGGTGTTCGTCGGCCATTCGGAATCGATCAACATCGAGACCGAGGAGTTCCTCGACTGGCAGGAGGCCCAGGACATCCTGCGCGAGGCCCCCGGCGTCATGCTGGTCGACAAGCGCGAGCCGGGTGGCTACATCACTCCCATCGAATGTGTCGGCGAATTCGCCACCTATGTCAGCCGCGTGCGGCAGGACAGCACGATCGAGAACGGGCTGAACCTGTGGTGCGTCAGCGACAACCTGCGCAAGGGGGCGGCGCTGAACGCGGTGCAGATCGCCGAGCTTCTGGGGTCGAAGGTCCTGAAGAAGGGTTAAGGGGGTCTCAACCCTGTTGCGAGAGGGTCCGGGCCTATGGTCGAGACCGCTTTTCGATGCGACGATGTGCTGTGGCGGCGGTTCACCGCGCTGTGCCGCGAGAGGGACGAGACGCCGGATGCGGTGCTCCGTGAGCTGGTGCGGCTGGAAGTCCACCGCTGCGAGCGCCGCAAAGCGAGGAGTGCCGAAGGCATCGATCAGCGGCTCCTCGCGCGCCTCCGGCTTCTCGTCGCTGAGGCGCTGGTTGTTTCCGAAAGCCGGGGTCAGCTGCAATCGACGCTTCGGGAACGAGGCCTTCGCTTCATACCCGCGGGCGGCGGCCTGATCCCCGTCGACCTCGCCAGTGGTGCAACTCTGGCCAAGGCAAGCCAGGTGGGCCCGCCCTATCTGGCCCTGGCCCGTCGCTTCGGACCGGGATTTCCCGGCCACCCGAACGCAGGTCTCGCGGCCCGGGCGCTCGTCCGGGTTGACAGACGCGGGCTGACTTCACGTCAGGCTCGGGTCTGACGTGACGTCACGGTGACGTTCGCGTCAACTGCTCTGGTATTCTTGCTTCGGGGCCAGCATCTGCCGCGGCAATGAAGTCTTCCACATGACGAGTTGACCATGAAAACCGACATTCCGACCGACGTGATGACCATCCGCGCGATGTGCGAGGCCTATGACGTTACCCCGCGCACGTTGCGGTTCTACGAAGCCAAGGAATTGCTGACCCCGATCCGCGTCGGGACCAAGCGGCTGTTCACCCGGCGGGACCGGGCGCGGCTGGTTCTGATCCAGCGCGGCAAGCGCTTCGGTTTCAGCCTGGAGGATATCCGGCAGACGCTGGACCTCTATGACCGGGACAGCGGGAACAGCGCGCAGAACCGGCGCGCTTGCGAGATTGCCAGGGAAAGGCTTCGCGTGATGGAAACCCAGCGGGCCGAGCTGGAGGTCGCCATCGCCGATCTGAAGACCGAGCTGGCCAAGGCCGAAGCCAAGGGCCTGGCCCCGCCGCAGGCCGCCTGACCCGACACCGAACGACCCGCGCCCGGCACGGCGCAGCACCACCCCGGGAAGAGGAAGAACAGATGCCGACCTATGTCGCCCCCGTGAAGGACATGCAGTTCCTCTTGCATGACGTTCTGAAGATCAGCGAGGCCGACATCCCCGGCTATGCCGATCTGGACCGAAGCTTTACCGGGGCGGTGCTGGACGAGGCAGCCAAGATGGCGCAGGACGTGCTTGCCCCGCTGAATGCGGTGGGCGACAGGGAAGGCTGCGTTCTGGAAAACGGCGTCGTGCGCACGCCAACAGGCTTCAAGGCAGCCTTCGAGGCCCTGC
>Ga0308009_10001398_pt1 | contig 14148 bp, 11 predicted proteins | sample Neamet127_FD_203134 | JGI IMG/M metagenome (GOLD analysis project Ga0308009, IMG submission 203134) | Marine microbial communities from water near the shore, Antarctic Ocean - #127 | ecosystem: Environmental > Aquatic > Marine > Unclassified | place: Southern Ocean | collected 2014-07-24
ATCCTGCTTGCGCGGCTCGTTTCGGGCTACATCGCGGTTTGGGCCCTGCGCAACCCCGACAAAATTCCTGCTGCGGACGAGAAGACCACCCTGCTGGAAAAACTCTCGGCCTCGCGCGCGCTGATCCCGGTGGTGCTGCTGATCGCGTCGGTACTGGGCTCCATCTACACCGGCATCGCCACAGCCACCGAAGCTGCCGCAGTTGGCGTGGTGGGCTCGCTGGTCATCTCGGCCCTGCAGGGCTCCATGAGCTGGGCGACCTTCCGCGACGCGCTGATGGGCGCCACGCGCCTGTATTGCATGATCGCGCTGATCCTGGCCGGTGCGGCTTTTCTGACGCTGTCCATGGGTTACATCGGCCTGCCGCGCCACCTGGCCGAATGGATTGCCTCGCTGGGCCTGAGCCAGGGCCAGCTGATCCTGGCGCTGACCTTCTTCTTCATCGTGCTCGGCTGCTTTCTCGATGGCATCTCCATGGTGGTGCTGACCATGGGCGTGCTCATGCCCACTATCCAGAAAGCGGGCATCGACCCGATCTGGTTCGGCATCTTCATCGTGCTGGTCGTCGAGATGGCGCAGATCACGCCGCCGGTCGGCTTCAACCTGTTTGTGCTGCAGGGCATGACCGGGCGTGAACTGCCCTGGATCGCCAAGGTCACCTTGCCGATGTTTTTACTGATGTGCGCGGCCGTCGCCCTGGTCTATGTCTTTCCAGGCATCGTCACCTGGCTGCCGCAGCAGATGAGCCGCTAGGGCGCCACGTCGGGCGACAGGCCAGGCAGCAGCCTGCCAAGGCCCCGGGCAGCGCAGAGGTTTTTCAGCGCCCTGCGCCGGGGCCGCTCTATAGAATAGGGACCGATGTCCCTCGTCCTGCTTCTCGTCCTTCCCTTTATTGCCAGCGTGATCGCGGCCGCCCTGCCGGCCAACGCGCGCAACCGCGAATCGACGCTCGCAGGCCTGGTCGCCCTGGGCTGCGCCATGCAGGTGGCGTGGCTGTTCCCGCACCTGGCCGGTGGCAACGTGATCCGGGAAGAGATCGCCTGGATTCCGGAACTGGGCCTGAACCTGGTGCTGCGCATGGACGGTTTTGCCTGGCTGTTCTGCATGCTGGTGCTGGGCATAGGCGCACTGGTGGTGCTGTACGCGCGTTACTACATGTCGGCGTCGGACCCGGTGCCGCGCTTCTTTTCGTTTTTCCTGGCCTTCATGGGCTCCATGATGGGCGTCGTGCTTTCGGGAAACCTGGTGCAGATGGTGATGTTCTGGGAGCTGACCAGCCTGTTTTCCTTCCTGTTGATCGGTTACTGGCACCACCGGCGCGACGCGCGGCGCGGTGCCCGCATGGCGCTGACGGTCACCGGCGCCGGCGGCCTGTGCCTGCTGGCCGGGGTGCTGGTGCTGGGGCGCATCACCGGCACCTACGACCTGGATCTGGTGCTGGCCTCGGGCGACGCCGTCCGCGCCCACCCGCTGTACACCACGGTGCTGGTGCTGGTGCTGCTGGGCGCGTTCACCAAAAGTGCGCAGTTCCCGTTTCACTTCTGGTTGCCGCGCGCCATGGCCGCACCGACACCGGTGTCGGCCTACCTGCATTCGGCCACCATGGTCAAGCTCGGTGTGTTCCTGATGGCGCGCCTGTGGCCGGTGCTCTCCGGCACCAGCGAATGGTTCTGGCTGGTCGGCGGCGCCGGTGCCATCACGCTGCTGCTGGGCGGCTTCATCGCCATGTTCCAGCGCGACCTCAAGGCGCTGCTGGCGTATTCGACCATTTCCCACCTCGGCCTCATCACCCTGCTGCTCGGGCTGAACAGCCCGCTGGCCGCCGTGGCCGCCGTCTTCCACATCATGAACCACGCCACCTTCAAGGCCTCGCTGTTCATGGCGGCCGGCATCATCGACCACGAAACCGGCACACGCGACATCCGCAAGCTCAGCGGCCTGATGCGGCTGATGCCCATCACCGGCACGCTGGCGGTGATTGCCAGCGCCTCGATGGCGGGTGTGCCGCTGCTCAACGGTTTCCTGTCCAAGGAAATGTTTTTTGCCGAGACGGTGTACATCCAGTCCACCGGGTGGCTCAACTGGGGCTTGCCCATCATTGCGACCGTGGCCGGCATGTTCAGCGTGGCTTATTCGGCGCGTTTTGTCTTCGACGTGTTTTTCGGCCCACCCTGCGGACCCGAGGTGCCGCGCAAGCCTCACGAGCCGCCGCACTGGATGCGTGTGCCGGTCGAGCTGCTGGTGCTGGTCTGCCTGGTCGTGGGGGTTGCGCCACACTGGTCGGTGGGCCCGCTGCTGGCGGAGGCCGCCCGGCCGGTGGTCGGCGGCACACTGCCGGCCTACAGCCTGGCGGTCTGGCACGGCCTGAACCTTCCGCTGCTGATGAGTTTTGTCGCGATGGCCGGCGGCGCGGTGCTTTACCTGCTGCAGCGCCGGGGCCGCACGCTCGGCCGGCTGCAGCACACGCCGCTGCTGCACCGATTTGACGGTCAGCGCCTATTCGAGAACATGCTGGCGCGGCTCAGCGAGGCCGGCCGGCGCAGCCGCTACCTGCTGGGCACACGGCGCCTGCAGTCGCAGCTGCTGCTCCTGCTGGTGATCGCGCTCGCAGGCGCCACGGCTGCACTGTGGCTGACACCTGCCGAACGCGGCAAGCGCGAGCTGCTGGCTTTCTCACCGATGTTTGCCATGACCTGGGTCATAGGCGCGGCCTGTGCCGTGGCTGCCGCCTGGCTGGCCAAGTTTCACCGCCTCGCCTCCCTCATGCTCGCCTCGGGCGCCGGCCTGGTGTGCTGCATCACCTACATCTGGTTCTCGGCGCCCGACCTGGCCCTGACCCAGCTGGTGGTGGAAGTCGTCACCACCGTGCTGCTGCTTCTGGGCCTGCGCTGGCTGCCGATGCGCAGGGTGATCGTCCAGCCCATGCGTGCGCGCCTGCGGCTGTGGGGCAGGCGCGGGCGTGACCTGGCCATCGCCGTCATGGCGGGCGCCGGCATGGCAGCCCTGTCATGGACCGTGATGACACGGCGCTTTCCGGAAAGCATCTCCCCCTTCTTCCTGGAGCGCGCCCTGACTGAAGGCGGCGGGACCAATGTGGTCAACGTCATGCTGGTGGACTTCCGCGGCTTTGACACCTTTGGCGAAATCACCGTGCTGGGTATTGTCGCGCTCACGGTGTACGCCCTGCTGCGCCGCTTCCGGCCCGCGCTCGAGTCCATGGCATTGCCGCCGCAGCAGCGCGCCCAGGCCGACGATGGCAGCAGCGACCTGCTGAACCCGCGCCGCGCCGTGGACACCGCAGTTGGCTACCTGATGGTGCCGGCCGTACTGATGCGCCTGCTGCTACCGGTGTCGGTGCTGGTGTCGGTGTACTTCTTCCTGCGCGGCCACAATGCGCCGGGCGGCGGTTTTGTGGCCGGCCTGGTGATGTCGGTGGCGCTGCTGCTGCAATACATCGTCTCGGGCACCGAGTGGGTGGAAGAACACCTGCGTATCTACCCACGCCGCTGGATCGCCATTGGCTTGCTGCTGGCGCTGGCCACCGGCGGCGGTGCGGTGGTGCTGGGCTACCCCTTCATGACCACGCACACCGCCCACCTGCACCTGCCGCTGCTGGGCAACCTCCAGGTGCCCAGCGCGCTGTTTTTCGACTTGGGTGTTTTCTCCATCGTGCTCGGCGCCACCATGCTGATCCTCACGGCACTGGCGCACCAGTCGGTGCGCAGCCACCGTTGGGCCGAAGAACAAGACGAGAAAAAGCTCCCCCCCGTTGCGGGCTCACTGCGTGTAGCCGCCTCCCCCCTGCAGGGGGCGCCACCTGCGGACCGGCAAAGCCGGATCCGCGGTGACACTGGCGAAGAAACTCCGAAACCACCGGAGGAGGGCTGACATGGAAATCGTCCTCGCGCTCGGCATCGGCGTGCTCACCAGCTCCGGGGTGTACCTGCTGCTGCGCCCGCGCACCTTCCAGGTCATCATGGGCCTGACGCTGCTCTCCTACGCCGTCAACCTGTTCATTTTCAGCATGGGCCGGCTCAAGGTCGACAGCGAGCCGGTGCTGGTCACCGGCATCACGGCCACGCTGGCCAATACCGCCGACCCGATGCCACAGGCGCTGGCACTAACGGCCATCGTCATCGGTTTTGCGATGACGGCGCTCTTTCTGGTCGTCATGTTGGCCTCTCGCGGCTTGGCCGGCACCGACCATGTGGACGGCAAGGACGACGCGGCAGACGACACCCGTGTGCATGTCAAAGGAGTGCCTGAATGAGCGAACTCCTGCGCTGGCTGGACACGCTGCTCGAAGCCACCATGCCGCATCTGGTGGCGGTGCCGATTCTCGTTCCGATGTTGACCGCCGCACTGATGCTGATGCTGGGCGAGCACAGGCGCAAGACCAAGGCAGCACTGACCGTGGTCTCTGGCCTGATCGGCCTGCTGGCGGCGCTGGCGCTGCTGCGCTGGGTCAATGCGGTGGATACCGGCACCGGGGTGGGCTCCATCGGCGTTTACCTGGCCGGCAACTGGCGCGCGCCCTTCGGCATTGTGCTGGTGGCTGACCGCTTGTCCACGATGATGGTGGCGCTGACCGGGGTCATCGCCTTCGCCGTCTCGATTTATTCAACCTCGCGCTGGGACCGCGCGGGCGTGCATTTTCACCCGCTGCTGCAACTGCAGCTCATGGGCCTCAACGGCGCTTTCCTGACCGGCGACCTGTTCAACCTGTTTGTGTTCTTCGAGGTCATGCTCGCGGCCTCCTACGGCCTGTTGCTGCACGGCTCCGGGCGCTTGCGCGTCAGCGCCGGCTTGCACTACATTGCCATCAACCTGGCCGCGTCCTCGCTGTTTCTGGTCGGTGCGGCGCTGCTCTACGGCGTGACCGGCACGCTCAACATGGCCGATCTGGGCCTGCGCATTGCCCGCCTCGACCCAGCCGACCGGGGCCTGGTGCATGCGGCTGCGGCGATTCTTGCCACAGCCTTTTTTGCCAAGGCCGGCGCCTGGCCGCTGAACTTCTGGCTGGTGCCGGCCTACAGCGCGGCGGTCGCGCCCGTCAGCGCGGTGTTTGCGCTGCTGACCAAGCTGGGCATCTACACTGTGCTGCGCTTGTGGACCGTGCTGTTCGCGCCGGACACCGGCGAGTCGGCGCAATTTGGTCAGGAGATCCTGCTGGCCATCGGCCTGTCTACCCTGTTTGTCAGCGCGCTGGGCATCACTGGCACGCAGCGCCTGTCGCACCTGGCCGGTTACGCCGTGCTGATCTCGGCCGGCACGCTGCTGACCGCCATTGGCCTGGGCCAACCTGCAGTTTGGGCCGGCGCCTTGTACTACCTGCTCAGCTCCACACTGGCGGCCAGCGCCTTCTTCCTGCTGATCGACATGATCGAGCGCTGGCGCAATGCGGGTGCCAGCGTGGCCCCGCACGAGAACGCCGGTAACGCCCCCTTCCTCTCGGAAGACCTGACCGCCATGGACAGCGTGAACCTCGACGACGAGCAGCAGGCCTTGTATGGCCGCGCGATACCAGCGGGCATCGCCTTCCTCGGCCTCGGTTTTGTGGCCTGCACCCTGCTGCTGGCCGGTCTGCCGCCGCTGTCGGGGTTTGTCGGCAAGTTCGCGATGCTGTCGGCGCTGCTGGACACGCCGGTAATTTCGCCGGCGAACTGGAGTTTTCTGGCGCTGCTGCTGCTGTCCGGCTTTTTGACGCTGGTGGCGCTGAGCCGGGCCGGCATTCGTTATTTTTGGACGCAGCCCATGAGCAGCATGCCGGCCTTGCGTGCGATGGAGGTGTTGCCGGTCGCCGCGCTGCTGGCGGCCAGTGTTGCCCTGAGCATCGAAGCCGGCCCCGTCATGCACCACGCCAGTGATACCGCGCGGGGCCTGTACCAGCCCACGGCCTACCGCAATGCGGTGATGGGTGCGCGGCAGGTGCCGAATCCGCCCGTGCGCAAGGTGTCGCCATGATGCGTCGCTGGTTGCCCTCGCCACCGCTGTCGCTGGCGCTGTTCGTCGTCTGGCTGTTGCTGAACCAGACGCTGGATGCCGCCACCCTGCTGATGGCGGCCATTCTTGCTGTGATCGTGCCCCTGCTGACCCGCAGCCTGCGCCCGGCCACCGTGCGTATGCGCAAGCCCGCTGTGGCTCTTCGTCTGGCCGCGCGCGCTCTCGGCGACATGCTGTTTTCGGCGCTGACTGTTGGAAAGCTGCTGTTGACCCGGCGCAGCGCAGATATAAAAAGCAGTTTTGTCGAAATTCCCCTGAAGGTTCGTGACCCGAATGCCCTCGCGATGCTGGCCATGATCTGTTGCCTGACACCGGGCACGGCCTGGGGAGAGCTGTCGTTTGACCGATCCAGGCTGCTGCTGCATGTGTTTGACCTGAACGACGAAGCGGCTTTCATCGCCCAGATCAAGACACGTTATGAAGCACCACTGATGGAGATTTTCGAATCATGAGCGACTTTCTTTTTTGGGGCCTCAAGCTGGCCTTGTTCCTGCTGGCCGTGGCCATGTTCTGCGCGGTGGCCAGGCTGCTGATCGGCCCGACCGCGCAGGACCGCGTGATGGCGCTGGACTGCCTCTACATCAACGGCATGCTGATGATGCTGGTGCTGGGCATTGTTTACGCCAGCAATGTGTACTTCGAAGCCGCCATGCTGATTGCGCTGTTCGGCTTTGTCGGATCCACCGTCATGGCCAAATTTTTGCTGCGCGGCGAGGTGATCGAATGAGCACCGCGCTGCCGCTGTGGGCCGAAGTCCTCACCGCCCTGTTTGCGGTGCTGGGCGCGGCCTTTGCGGCGATCGGCTCCTTCGGGCTGGTGCGGCTGCCCACCTTTTTTCACCGCATCCACGCACCCACCCTGGGCGCGACGGCCGGCGTGTGGTGCATCACCATCGCCACCATCCTCTATTTCTCGGTCCAGGGCCACAAGCTGTTCCTGCACGCCACGCTGATCACGCTGTTTGTCGCACTGACGGCCCCGATCACGACGATTTTCCTGATGCGCGCAACCCTGTTTCGCGAGCGGCAAAAAGGCGGCGACGTACCGCCAGCCGCGCTGTCGTCCGAATCTGCCCCCACCGATGTGGGCCAGCCGACTGGGCCACGCGACCGCTAGCTTTTATCTGAAAGGCCCGCACCATGCTCGCTGTTTTTGCCATCTGCATCGGCGCCTGCGTCGGCGCCCTGGCGCGCTGGGGGCTGGGTCTCTGGCTCAATCCCGGCGGGCTGATTCCGTGGGGAACCGTCGTTGCTAATTTGCTGGGCGGCTACCTCGTCGGCGTGTGTGTGGCTACCTTTCAGCACCTGCCACAGCTAGACCCGGTCTGGCGCCTGCTGCTGGTCACTGGTTTTCTAGGCGCATTGACGACCTTCTCGACCTTTTCAGCCGAGGTCGTCGCCATGCTGCAGCATGAGCGCTACCTTGCAGCCTTCGGCACCGCCGCCCTGCACCTGTTCGGCTCGCTGCTGCTGACCGTGGCCGGCATCAAGAGCGCTCTGTTTTTGATAGCTGCTCGCGCATAGTCGGTATGGGCTAGAGGCCGATTTGGCTCCAAAAAAGACGAAAGCCGCATATAGCGGCTTTCCATTTGGTGCATCTTTCAGCTTGTTAGCGTCCAGAGCGCATATCCCAATCGATAAGTGCTTGAAATATAACCTACAAACCGTTACAACGAAAGCTGGATAAACAAAAAAACAGGGAGAAGCATGGCTCAACGCATGCGTTATCGCTTGGCTTTGGATTTGGGGTCAACCTCATTGGGCTGGGCGATGATCCGGCTGAACGCAGAAAACGAGCCTTGCGCGGTGATCAAGGCAGGTGTACGCATCTTCTCCGACGGACGCAATCCCAAAGACGGTTCATCCCTTGCCGTGACTCGCCGTGAGGCGCGGGCCATGCGACGCAGGCGTGACCGCTTGCTCAAGCGTAAGGCGCGCATGATGAACACGCTAATTGCGCACGGTTTCTTTCCCCAGGATGCCGCCGAACGCAAAGCGCTTGAAACACTGAACCCCTACACGCTTCGAGCCAAGGGGCTGGATACCGCGCTGACACCTGCGGAGTTTGGCCGAGCGCTGTTTCATATCAATCAGCGGCGAGGCTTTAAAAGCAACCGAAAAACGGACAAAAAGGACAACGACAGCGGCGCGCTGAAAACTGCGATCAACAAGCTGCGACAGACCTTGCTTGACACCGGGTGCCGCACAGTGGGTGAATGGCTGCACAAGCGCGATGCGGCTGGCGACACAGTGCGGGCACGTTACCGGCAAGAGAAGGTTGTCAAGGAAGACGGTAAAACTCGCATCGACAAAAGCTACGACCTCTACATTGACCGCGCGATGATTGAAGCGGAGTTTGACGTGCTTTGGGCTGCGCAAGCAGCGATGAACCCAGCGCTGTTCACCCCGACTGCCCGTGATGAACTGAAAGATGCACTGCTTTTCCAGCGACCGTTAAAACCAGTGCTGCCTGGACGCTGCACCCTGTTACCCGATGAGGTTCGCGCCCCGCTTGCACTGCCAAGCACGCAACGCTTTCGCATTTACCAGGAGTTGGCCAACTTGCGGATATTGGGCGAGGGCCTTAAAGAACAAGCACTCACATTGGAGCAGCGCGACAAGCTTGCGCGTGCGCTTGAGACAGGACACAAAAGCTTTAAAACGGCTATTCCAAAACTGCTTAATCTCAGCGGCCTGGTCAAATTCAACTTGGCCGACGCCAAGCGGCTCGAACTGAAAGGCAACGTCACCTGTGCCATTCTGAGCAAAAAAGACTTATTCGGAGATGCTTGGTGGACTTTCGACGAAGCCAAACAAGATGCAATTGTTCTGCAATTAATCAAGGAAGAAAACGAAGCTCGACTCGTCCGCTGGCTGCAGGATGAAACGGGCATAGACGAGGCCCGTGCCGACAAGCTGGCAAATGTCGCGCTACCAGAGGGCTACGGCAGCTTGAGCGCAACAGCGCTGGCCCGTATATTGCCCGAGCTACGCCGTGAAGTCACGACCTACGACAAGGCCGTGATTGCTGCCGGTTTTGACCACCACAGCAACATCAGTGCATCAAGCACCGGCGAGATATTGCCCGAACTGCCCTACTACGGCGAGGCCTTGCAACGCCATGTCGGCTTCGGCAGCGGAAACTTAAAAGACACCCCCGAAAAACGCTTCGGCCGTATCGCCAACCCCACGGTGCATATCGGCTTGAACCAGGTACGGCTGGTGGTCAATGCACTTATCAAGCGTTACGGGCATCCGAGTCAGGTGATTGTAGAAGTCGCGCGCGACTTGAAGCGCAGCAAAGATCAACGCGATGAAGACAGCAAGCGGCAAGCTGAAAACCAAAATCGAAACAGGCGACACCGCAAATTGGTTGCCGAAGTTCTTACCCTCAGCGAAGAACGGGTACGGGTCGCCGATTTACAGAAAATGGTGTTGTGGGAAGAGCTTAGTTTCGACCCGGCAGAACGCCGCTGTCCGTACTCTGGGGTGCAGATCAGTGCGGCGATGCTTCTAAGCGATGAGGTGGAGATTGAACATATCTTGCCCTTCTCAAAAACACTCGACGATAGCCTCAATAACAAGACGGTTTCGATGCGGCACGCGAACCGATATAAAGGCAATGACACGCCATGGGACGCATTTTGCCGTCAGCAGGTTCAAGGCTTCGAGTACGCAGCCATACTGCAGCGCGCCGAGCTGATGCCACGCGCAAAACGGGCGCGCTTTGCGGAAGACGGCCTGGAACGCTGGCTGAAAGATGACAAGGGTTTTCTGGCCCGTGCGCTCAATGACACCAAATACCTCAGCAAGGTTGCCCGCGAGTACCTCAGCCTAATTTGCCCGCAGGACACACGCGTGATCCCTGGCCAAATGACGGCCATGCTTCGCGGTAAGTTTGGTTTGAACGATGTGCTGGGTATCAATGGTGAGAAGAACCGCAACGACCATCGTCATCATGCGGTGGATGCCTGCGTGATTGGCGTGACTGATCAGGGATTGCTGCAGCGCTTTGCAAAAGCCAGCGCCGATGCGCGTGAAAAGCAACTGAATCGGCTGGTTGAAACTATGCCCGACCCTTGGCCGAGTTACCGAGTGCATGTCCAGCGTGCGGTGAGCCATATTTGGGTAAGTCACAAGCCCGACCACGGGCATGAAGGTGCCATGCACAACGACACAGCCTACGCACTGCTTGGCAATGGCAAGGTGGGTGTTCACAAGCAGGTAGAAGGCAAACGTACTTATATTGAAGACAACCTGAAAGTGATTGAGTTTGCTAATGCCAAAGCAACTGAAAGGCACGGACTATTGCAGGATGGTTCGCCTCGTCCCTATAAGGGTTACAAGGGCGATAGCAATTACTGCATTGAGATTGTTCGCAATGAGAAAGGAAAATGGGAGGGTGAAGTGATTTCGACTTTCGAGGCTTATCAGTTAGAGCGTCAACGCGGCTTGGCGCAACTGCGGCATCCCACCATGAGCATGAGTGGAAAACCACTGATCAACCGACTCATCATTGACGACTTTGTTCGTTTGAACATCGAAGGATCTCTACAAACAATGAGGGTTGCGTCAATTAACAGTGCAGGAAGGTTAACCTTGGCTTCACATCAAGAGGCCAATGTTGACGCAAGAAATCGCGACCTGGGTGGCGACTGGCGCTATACCTACAAGCAAGCCGGCTCACTCTTATCGGCCAAGGCTCGCCGTATCACCATCTCCCCCATCGGCGAACTCAGCGACCCTGGGTTCAAGGAGTAAACCAAATGATCGGCCGCATCGTTGAAGTGGCCGATGATCGGCGTCACCTGTTCATGCACAGGGGCTTCATGGTGGTGCAAGACACCGAAGGCGAACGCAAAGAACTCGGGCAAATCCCGCTGGACGACATTGCCGCAGTGATTGCCAACGCCCATGGCCTGAGCTACACCAACAACCTTTTGGTGGCACTGGCCGGGCGCGGCGCACCCTTTGTTTTGTGCGCCGCCAACCACAACGCGGTTGGCATGTTGCTGCCGATTGAAGGCAACTTTGAGCAATCCAAGCGCATTGAGGCTCAAATCGCGGCCAGCCTGCCAACGCACAAGCGCTTGTGGGCGACAGTGGTGCGGTCCAAACTGGAGCAGCAGGCCGCCGCGCTGGAGGCGACTGGCGCGCCTTCCATCCCCTTGTCTGCCTTGGTTGCCAGAGTCAAAAGTGGTGATCCAGAAAATCTGGAAGCTCAGGGCGCGCGACGATATTGGGGGTTGCTGTTTGGCGACAAGTTCAGGCGCGATCAGGATGCTGGTGGCCTGAATGGCATGCTTAATTACGGCTACACCGTGCTGCGTGCAACCGCCGCACGCGCCGTTATTGCGGCGGGGTTGCACCCCAGCATTGGCTTGCACCACAGCCATGACAACAATGCCATGCGTCTCGTGGACGACCTCATGGAACCGTTTCGGCCTGTCATTGACCTGAAGATTTGGCAGCTCCAGCGCAACCATGAAGAACAGGTGACGCCCGACACCAAACGTGCGCTGGTACGCACGCTTTACGACGACATGCAAACCGATGTGGGGGCCACGCCGGTGATGGTGTGCATTCAGAAATTGGCAACTTCTCTTGCACAGGTCTACCTTGGCGAACGCGACAAACTTGATCTGCCGCTGCCCGGCCTGCCTCTCGCACTGGCCTCCGCCCTACAAGATGAGTAAGGGGAGCCACACTGCATGCTGTCCGGGTACAGGCTCATGTGGATGACGGTCATGTTTGACTTACCGGTCGTCGAAAAGGCTGAACGCAAGGCGGCCACTGAGTTTCGTAACGCGTTGCTGGACATGGGTTTTGAGATGAGCCAGTTCAGCGTCTACATGCGCTTTTGCACCAGCCCCACACAGGTAGAAACTTATTGCAAACGCGTGGAAAGCGCCTTGCCTAAAGGTGGCAAAGTAAATATCCTGCAATTTACCGATAAGCAGTACGAACGCATCGTCAGTTTTCACGGAAAGGCCAAACAACCGGCCAATAAAACGCCTGATCAATTCGATCTTTTCTGAAAATGGCACTGATTTTTCCAGCCCCAAAAACGAAAAACCCCTTGACGAATCAAGGGGTTATCGCAGCGCTAGTCTAGACGATTGGGATATGCGCTCTGGCCGGAACCAGGTAGGCAATGACGGCATCAACAGATATAGTCTAGACGATTGGGATATGCGCTCTGGCCGGAACCCGGACTGACGTGTGAGGCCAGTTACGATTAGTCTAGACGATTGGGATATGCGCTCTGGCCGGAACCCGCTCTGTGGACAGGGCGATCAAGTCCCAAGTCTAGACGATTGGGATATGCGCTCTGGCCGGAACCCAGACGGCAGGCTGTAAGCCGTGGCCTGGAGTCTAGACGATTGGGATATGCGCTCTGGCCGGAACCAGGATGCGCAGCAGGCCGCGCACCACACCAGTCTAGACGATTGGGATATGCGCTCTGGCCGGAACGTGGAGCGGCTATGGCCAGATCACGATTGAAGTCTAGACGATTGGGATATGCGCTCTGGCCGGAACGGCAAGGACGGCAAGGACCTGATCCCACAAAGTCTAGACGATTGGGATATGCGCTCTGGCCGGAACCCTGGAGCCGTATACAGCAAAGTGCGTGTTAGTCTAGACGATTGGGATATGCGCTCTGGCCGGAACCCAAGCTGGATCCACCTGGTTGTCGAACACAGTCTAGACGATTGGGATATGCGCTCTGGCCGGAACTGGTGCGGTCCTATTGAAGTTGCGGGGCGGAGTCTAGACGATTGGGATATGCGCTCTGGCCGGAACTTTGCGCTCTCGGCCCTGCAATCCGCACACAGTCTAGACGATTGGGATATGCGCTCTGGCCGGAACGGCTGCGTCTGGTTTGAAAAGACGCAACGAAGTCTAGACGATTGGGATATGCGCTCTGGCCGGAACTGGCCCGTGCCGCGTGGTGGGTTTGTCGGAGTCTAGACGATTGGGATATGCGCTCTGGCCGGAACTGGATGGGTGCAATGGCCGCACGGCGGGCTAGTCTAGACGATTGGGATATGCGCTCTGGCCGGAACTAATGTGGGTCGCTCAAGCGCTCGGTGGAAGTCTAGACGATTGGGATATGCGCTCTGGCCGGAACCCCGGAATTGTTGACGAACGGAGCATTGAAAGTCTAGACGATTGGGATATGCGCTCTGGCCGGAACGTGTTGTGTCTGACGGTCGCTGCAATCATCAGTCTAGACGATTGGGATATGCGCTCTGGCCGGAACGCTGGATGATGGCGAGCGTGACGTCGACGAAGTCTAGACGATTGGGATATGCGCTCTGGCCGGAACGGTGGCCATGATGAATTCGTAAGCCGCCTCAGTCTAGACGATTGGGATATGCGCTCTGGCCGGAACCGACCGGGTGGTCGAAGTCCTGCTACACAAAGTCTAGACGATTGGGATATGCGCTCTGGCCGGAACGTCACGCTCAATCACACCGTGATCGTTGTAAGTCTAGACGATTGGGATATGCGCTCTGGCCGGAACTCAACTTTATCCGTTGTTCAATCGCCTTAAGTCTAGACGATTGGGATATGCGCTCTGGCCGGAACCAGGTTGCGGCCCATATCGACGCCTTGATTAGTCTAGACGATTGGGATATGCGCTCTGGCCGGAACTGCGAAGCCGTCGTGCGCCATACGTAAAGAAGTCTAGACGATTGGGATATGCGCTCTGGCCGGAACGCCGTTGGCCTTCATGCGGTCGGCCAGCCAGAGTCTAGACGATTGGGATATGCGCTCTGGCCGGAACAGCCGGACTGGGATAGGGTCGAGCGTATGAAGTCTAGACGATTGGGATATGCGCTCTGGCCGGAACAACACGCGAGTAGACGTCGACGGCTGCTGGAGTCTAGACGATTGGGATATGCGCTCTGGCCGGAACCGGATAACCTGTAGGATGTAAACGAACGTGAGTCTAGACGATTGGGATATGCGCTCTGGCCGGAACCGTAACAGGCAGGGTGATCGTACCGGCGACAGTCTAGACGATTGGGATATGCGCTCTGGCCGGAACCCCAAGCCCCACCGTATGCGTCGGCGTCACAGTCTAGACGATTGGGATATGCGCTCTGGCCGGAACCCGTTCCGTGGCCAGGGCGATCAA
>Ga0308009_10001399_pt1 | contig 14129 bp, 23 predicted proteins | sample Neamet127_FD_203134 | JGI IMG/M metagenome (GOLD analysis project Ga0308009, IMG submission 203134) | Marine microbial communities from water near the shore, Antarctic Ocean - #127 | ecosystem: Environmental > Aquatic > Marine > Unclassified | place: Southern Ocean | collected 2014-07-24
AGATCATAATACAAGTTATTAACTTCAGGTAATGTTAGTTTAAGTATGCACTCGCCTTTAAAGTTTTTTAAGTGACGCTGTAGTGCATTTTCAAGTAACGCTTCAATCTCTACTTTGTATAAGTTATCAATTGGAACTTCGGGCTCAATTATCGGCATAAGTCCAGCTGCAGAAATCTTTGTTGCAAGTTCAAATTGTTGTGTAAGTACAGCGTCGATAGTTTCATCGCTTTTTACAATGCTGCGCATTTTAGTACCAGTACAACCGTTTGCTGTTGCGTACTCAATCATATCAGCAATTGGAAAGTCTTTAAGCGTACCATCATCTTCACAACCACTATCTACTTTAAGATATGTTTCAATACCTTTATTAGAGAGATTGTCTACAATGTTTTTTTCAACACTGTCTTTGTACACAATCGCTGCCCAGATATTTGTACTATCAAACAACGGTGAATTAATCATACGCAACCGCATATCGTGTACAAGATCCATCTTATTTTCTTCTGTGTACTCTTGCCCGTAACGCTGTAGTACACCACCTGTTGAACCACCACTGTGATCCATTGCTGCAATAAATTTACTCATGTTCGCCTCCGTTAGCTCGTCCGTTACGACTTTGAAAGCCGTTGAACGCATTTGGTTTACGCCTTGCTGCTTCAAACACTGCAACAGTTAAAACAGTTCCAGCAATCAATACAGTATGCACAATAACATTCATACCTGCGTATGCCCATGTACCTGATGCAATAGTAAATACAATTACCCACATCCAAGCAAGCACTTGCATAATCATATGACGTGCCGATAGTGAAGGAATATTACATAACGGATTCTTATTGTGATCCATTACTAAACTCCAGTTATCTAAAACAAAATCTCTCATTTCTCTAATTCCTCGATCGTTTTACGTTGTTCTTCAATTAGTTGCTTCTGTTTTTCTAGTTCTAAGAACTGCTCATCAACTTCGCTATTAACAATAGGGTCCTTACTAGGAAATTTAATTACGTTATTCATACGTTTCGCCAGTACTTCTAAAGAAGTTTTCACTCCAGAATGCTTTGTCATCAATCCATATATCGTAATGAGGCTTGTTGCCTACATCAAGTTCATGAAACTTTGCACCCCATTCAATTAATTGATTGTTTGTTAGATTAAAATAATCTATTTTACTAGTAATTCCACGTGCTGTCATATATTTAATGTGATGACCTGCATCGTATAATGCATTAACTTTTGCAATACGTTCCATGTATGGAATATGATTAGCGTAATCTTTCTTACCATCTGCAAGAAAAACTTCTTTACAAATAGTTCCATCAATGTCAATTATATATTTCATTTGTTAGTCCTTTCTAATCAAAATGACCGCCAAGTACTACAACAGTGTTTACATCTTTAGGAAATAGTTTTTCCCAGGCTTCTTCAAAACCTTCTGCATACAGATCTAAACAACCCGATTCATCGTTCCATAGTCGTTTAAAGTAACTACTATGCATTTTTATTATATCTTCGTTAGACCAATCATGACACCCTAACGAGCCTTTGACTAGCCAAAATCTATAATACGCTTCTTTTCTGAACGTGAGGTCCATTGTGAACGGTTTTCTATTTGTTATAATACGTTGTAAGATCTACAAGTATTGAGGATGATAGCGATGCATGTTACAATATGAAGAAGCACCCATCCTGTTCGGATGAGTGCCACTCTATCTGCTTTACTGTTATCATGGTAGGCCTTACTACCAATGGCTTTACACCAAGCAGTCCACATATCTTACATGCCGTTCTTTTTATCTTGAACTTCTGCTCTACGTGACTTGGTCAATTTACCAAGATCGCCAAGTGCTTTTCTTGCTCTGGCGGCCGCGGCTTTTACGCCTTTTTCTTCAAACGTTGCATGCTCTGAAAGATAGTTTTGATATGCTTGTACGATTTCTTCGTGAATACTCATTTATTTCTCCTTTGTTAAAATTTAGGTTAAACTAATACTAAGTTACTAGTACTTGAAAGGTATTGTTTAGCCATTTCTTTCTCAGTCCTACTTGCACAAAGTACATTGCTACTTTCAAATGTAATCTTTGCGTCTGCTTCTATAGTAAACATAAACGGTGCTAACGCTAATCCATCTTTATTCATTGTTAGCATTAATGGTTTCTCTACTACGTATTTTGACGATGTAAGTGAATCTAATCTTGCAACAACTTCTTCACCTGATGCTAGTTTAAAACTTACAGTGTCTCCATTTGTTAATGGTTTCTCTAATAACATATATTTTTTATCCCCAACCTGTTCCGTTAAATCCTGTTGTTTCTATATAACTAGTTAGTTCACTGTAGCCACCTATAACCTTATTTCCGATTATAATCTGTGGCATAGTGCGAGCGCCTGGACACTTTTCCAATAACTCTTCCTTAGTAAGATCTTCGTTTAGCTTTCGTGTAGTAAACGGAATTTCCATTCTAGTTAATAGTGCCTTTGCTTTATCACAAAACGGACAAGCATCTTTTGTTAGTACTTCTACGCTTATCATTGGCGTGTACTCTTTCCTGTGGGTTTTCACAGCGAAAATCCTTTTAAAACGTCATCGTCTACATCTTGCTTAATACCACCTATGATATAGCTTTCAACTTCTGTTTCTTGAGGAGCAACTTGCAAACCCGATGAACTCAACCAATGTTGTGTCCACGGAAGCGGATTTGTGTTTACTGGTTGATCAAATATTTGCTTTAGACCAAGTGCTTTTAATCTACGGTTTGCAATGTATTCAACATACTGATTCAATAAAGTATCATTAAGTCCAATCATCGAACCATCTTTAAACAAATATTCAGCCCAAGCCTTTTCTTCTAGTACACACTCTCTCCACATTTGGTATACTTCTTCGTCACACTCTTTAGCAATTGAAACCATTTCTGGATCGTCTTTGCCTTGCGACCAAAGTTTTAATACATGTGTACTAAGTGCTAAGTGTTGACTTTCGTCTCTAGCAATTAAGCTAATGATCTTAGCACTACCCTCCATTAACTTTAACTCACCAAATGCAAACGTACATGCAAAACTAACGTAAAAACGTAAGCCTTCAAGGATGTTTACATTCATCATTGCAAGATAAAGTTTCTTCTTTACTTCCCGCATACTGCCTTTGCCATGATGGGTCCAGTTATCAGCTGCTTCTGTAAATGCATCGTAATTCTTAGTTACTGAGATTGCTCTCTTAATTATTTCTTGATCATCAAGAATGGTATCAAACACCTCACTAGGATCAGAATACACGTTCTTCATAATATGTGTGTAGCTACGTGAATGGATTGTTTCAAAGAAGTCCCAAGTAACAATACACCCTTCTAACTCAGGAATGCTAACATGTGGCAAGAAAGCTAAACATGGTCCGCGACCTTGTACACTGTCAAGAAGTGTTTGATACTTCAAGTTACTTGTAAAAATATGTTTTTGTTCTGGTCTAAAGTTTTGAAAGTCTGCACGATCCTTTTGCAAACTAACTTCTTCAGGTCTCCAAAAATACCCAAGCATGGTTTGATTTAACTTATCAAACACCGGATGTTTAAAAACATCATACCGTTGTGTATTTCCATCAGCTCCAAAAAACATATTTTGTTTAGTAAAGTCAACCTTTTCTCGATTAAATACAGTCTTCATTAATTATCACCTCTCTCTTAGTTAAGTATACAACTTTATACTTAATGTGTCAACCTCTAAATATTACACGCTTCGCATTCTTCGTCACTCATATCTTCTTGTTCAGTTTTTGTTTCATCGTGCCATCCAATTGAGTGCGCAGGCTCTTCAAAAACAATATCATCATCTGTCTTGTAGTCGTATGTGTTCTGATAGTAACTTGTCTTCCAACCTAACTTGTATGTTGTTAGTAAGTCTTTCATCATTACACTCATTGGTACTTCATTATCTGGAAAATGTGTAGGATTGTAACTCCAGTTACCACTAATTCCTTGATCAAAGAACTTTTGCATCACAGAGACAATGTTGATATATCCTTCGTTACTAGGCATATCCCAAAGTAATGTGTAGTAGTTCTTTAAGGAATTATACTGTGGAACAATCTGCTTAAGAGGCCCTTTTTTGCTTTTCTTAACGGACAAGTATCCTCTAGGTGGCTCAATTCCGTTTGTGGCATTTGACACAACGGACGAGCTCTCTGAAGGCATTTGTGCTGACAGAGTGCTGTGCCTGAGCCCGTGTTCGACGATATCATTCCGTAAACTATTCCAATCATGATTTAATTTATTCTCCACTATAGTATCGACTTCTGTTTTGTACGTGTCAATAGGCAATATGCCGTCACTATATTTAGTACGATTAAAGTACTCACATGCGCCACGTTCTTGTGCAAGTTTGTTACTTGCTTTAAGTAAGTAGTACTGGAAAGATTCTGATAAGTCGTGTACCAGTTTCCAAGCCTCTGGATCACTGTACTTTGCTTTATTTTTAGCAAGATAATGAGCAAGTCCAATGTAACCTACACCTAAGCTACGTCGAGCCTTTGTGCTAACTTCAGCAGCTCTAATCGGATACTTTTGATAATCAATAATCTCTTCTAATGATCTAACTGCAAGGTCTGCAAGCTCTTCTAACTCAGACAATTCTTTAATAAGTCCTACATTTATAGCACTAAGAATACATAATGCAATCTCGCCGTTTTCGTCATCAATGTGTTCTAATGGCTTAGTTGGAAGTGTTATCTCTTGGCATAGATTACTCATGTACACTGTATCTTTAAATGAGCTATGTGTGTTACAGTGATCAACATTCATAATATAAATGCGGCCTGTCTCTGCCCGTTCTTTAATTAATGCACTAAACAAATCTCTTGCAGAAAGTTTTTTCTTTCTAATACTTGTAGCACGTTCGTACTTTTCATACAGTTCTTTAAATGTGTCAGCATCACCAAAGTATGCTTCGTACAAGTCAGGTACATCATGCGGCGAGAACAACGTAATATCGCCTCCTGATAACAATCTCTCATACATTGTTTTGTTAAGCTGAATTGAATAGTCTAGCTTACGTACACGATTGTCCTCTGTACCTTTATTATTCTTTAGTACAAGTATATCTTCAATCTCGTAATGCCAAAAAGGAAAATGTGTAGTAGCACTACCACCACGTACTCCGTTTTGTGTACAACATCTAACTGTTGATTCGAATTTCTTTAGGAACGGAATTATTCCTGTATGGGCTACTTCTCCACCTCTAATTTTAGAATTGACTGCACGAATCCTACCAGCATTAATACCAATGCCTGCACGTTGCGCCGTATAGCGTCCAATGGCCATATCACTAGCAAAGATACTATCAAGAGTGTCGTTAGCATCAACGAGTACACAACTAGCAAATTGGCGTACAGGGGTTCTGACGCCAGCCATAACTGGTGTTGGGATATTGATCTTAAAAAGTGAGGTCGCATCGTAATATTTCCTTACATATTGTAATCGAGTTTCTTTAGGATACTCTGCAAACAATGTTGCAGCTATCATCATATACATATATTGCGGAGTTTCAAACAATTGGTTGTTACTACGGTCTTGACACAAGTATTTGTCTACTACTTGACGTAGGCCAGCATAGGTAAAGTTCTCATCTCTAGAATGCCTAATGTAAGAATCTAGTGTAGCAAATTCTTCTTTTGTGTAACTGCTTAGTATTGCTTTATCATAAACACCTCGGCCAATATTTTGATCGATCATTTGAGATAACGGAATAGATTTATATTCTCCAAAGACTTCTTTATTAATACTATAACTTAGCAATCTTGCAGCTGCATATTGGTAATTTACTGCATCTAATGAAATTAGATCATTAGCACTTCTAATAAGTACGTCTTGAATTTCTGTAGTACTCATTCCGTCATAGAATTGCAAGTTTGCATTCATTTCAATTTGACTACTACTAACCCCTGCTAATCCTTTACAAGCATGATTCACTACAAAATGAATCTTATCAATATTTAAATGCTCTTTATTGCCGTTTCTTTTAACGATCAAAGTACCGTTGGACATATTTCTTTTCCTCTTCCCTGTCTTATAATTGTGTTTATGTTTGATATTTATTACTGTAACTGTGGCATCAAATAATTTCTCTCTATAACAATGCTCGTCGGTAACGAACTGATATGTATGTAATTATCATTAAAGCCAATCACATTACTGTTAACTGAAAGTAAGTAATATGTCTTATGATTCTTCTTATCTATACCTATATATATCTCAAAATCGTTGTCCTTAAAACTTTCAGTTAACTGTAATGTATAACAAATTCCTAATATTTTACAAAAATTACAGTACTGATTTTCTAAAATTAACTCCCACGGCCCGGGCCATGTTTGCTGATTATACGGGTCTGTGTGTATAACAACTGTTGGTGCTTTTTGATAACGAGCAATCACATCTGTTATTATGTCAGATGAATTACTTAATGTTTCGTTTCGAAACGTCTGCCACTCTAAGAGTCTTGCTTCGTAATGTTTACCAAACATTCATTAAGACTGTTTACTTGTTGCACTAAACGTCATTATTGTTTGGTCGTCACTTGGCATAATACTAGTGTAACTAATAGATATAGTGTCAGACGATCCACTTCCGTCTTCGTCTGTTGCTGTTACATCAAACTGAATAGCTTCTACGTAAGCATCGGTTCCAGTAAAGTAGTAATCGTCATAGTATTCTAACTTAGGTGTAGTAGTCTCCATTTGTATGCTTAACTTTCCACTTCGTGATACTGGATAGTTGTTACTTGTTAACGTATAATCTAATTCGAAATATTGATCTTTATAACCAGGTAGTCTAATTGCCTTAACACTTGTTCCACGTGATATTGTAATTTGGTGTGACTCTTTCCAAGTCCACGATCCTAAAGTTTCAACCTCAGGATAATATACTTTTCCAGTTAAGTTTGCTGTTGTATATGATAATTCTTTTGTTCGTGCAAAGTGATCTTCAGAAGTTGAATTTCCCACTTTTACATATTTAATTATAGAATGAGATGGGTTAGCATCTGACGATCCGTCATTTCCTACTAGAACAAAAGAGTTGTTTGAACTACTATTCTTTGTACCGTTATGTATCCAAATGCCTTGATAATTAATATTAGTAAATTCACTATGTGTAATAGTATTATTTACAGGACCAGTAGATTGTCCGCTGCTTGCAGCGCCAAGTACCATATCAATTCCAAAGACAAATCCGTAACCTAATCCATTAAATATACAATCAGTCCATGTATTATTGTTAATGTCCCAGTTACTCATTACTCCATAACCAAAACTGTTTACTTCAACTCTCTCAAACAAGTTGCCAGTAGTTTCAACTGATCCGCTAAGGCTGTTTAACTCTATACCAATCTCACTTGCATAGCCTGCAGGTATAGAATCACCTGAACTCCAAGTGCCTTTAATTTTAATGTCTCTAAAAATACTATCTCTACAAGACTGTAACACTAGTCCGTTGGATCCTGCTACTGTAGATTCTAATGTTAGTCCTTCAAGTTTTATGTTTCTTGCTTGTAATATAAGACTTGATCCACTATCGTCGGATCGTGTTGCTTTGTTAGCAGTACCTGCAATTAATTGATTTTCTGTTCTAAACAAATCACCTGTAGTTGTTTTCTTAATAATAGTTTTATCAGAACCTGCTCCAACTATTGTTGTATAAGGCGGAAGGTAAATTGTACCATCAAGACTATAAATTCCTGCTTCTAATACTAGTGTTACTCTACTTTGTGCTGTACCTAATGATGCAGAATTTAAGTATAATTGATCAATTGCAGTTTGTAACTTAACTGTTGCATCTGCACCTTCAATTCCGTTTAATCCAAATGCTCTGCCTGTAACAGTGTCATCTAGTCTGTCCTGTAATGTTCGTTGAACTGGGTTAGTTGCCGAATCGCCAGTCACTACATACGGATCGTTTGTACGATAGCCGTATGTGTCAATTAATGTAAAAAGATTATCGTGTTGAGTTAAAACTTTAGTGTTTCCGGTACTCGGAGCACCTTCTGATACTGCACCGTTACCAACATATAATTCCTGCGAGTCAATCGCCCATCCCATTTCACCACTGGATAGTTGCGGAATACCGGACCCTGCGTTCTTCTGACCTCTACGAATTTGTATTTTTGATATCTGTACAACAGCCACGTTAAATTCTCCTTATTGTGTTATTATACATATTTAGCTATGTTTCTCGTAATAAGTATAAACTCTGTTGTACCATTCAGTACGCCATTCGTCATATTCATGTGGCCAAAGATCAAACTGTTGATATGTTTCGCCGCCTAGTGCCATGCCATCGTCGCCGCGACTACACATAAAAATATGTCCTTGGCGTATGTTTGTACCAAAGTTTTCGTTGTGTGCTTCTGCGTATGCAACCATTTGTAAGTAGTAATCTTGTACCCACTCTAGTTTCTTAGGCTTGTTAGTTTGCTTAAAGTCCATAATACAAGGCTCACCTTTATATTGGCCAACTAAGTCACACATGCCTGCATACAATGATGGTACATAAAGTGCTACTTCACTACCCCAAATCTCATCAACGTTTACCATAGCTGTGTCACGTATAACTTCTGCCATACGATGTGCTTTGATAGCAAACGGATTACTTCCTGGACTAGGTAACTCACCATTATCAACATAGTCTTCAAGATACTTGTGCATACGTGTGCCTACGCCACTTGCTTCAGTTACAATTTCTTGTGCTTTCTTTTCACCTACACGCTTTTTCCAAGCAATAAGGTGCGACATGTCTTTAGTTGCACTAAGGATAGTTGTAACACTAGCAACGGCTCCACCGTCTGGTGTCATGTACTTACGTTTACCTGTAACAGGATCAGTTTTACGATCTATCTTTTGATAATTAAATTTATCTTCAAGTATTAAGCTGCTCATTTATAGTTTCTCATCATTACCAGTCACCGTCTCGATAATTATAATCGTTGTTAGTGTAATAGGGATTAACAGTAGAGTTTTGATCATCTTGCGATTCAAGTTTAGTTACTTCGGGTACATAATGCATAACCATTTGTTCTACACCTAGTTTAAGTGTAATGCTGCTACTAGCACAGCCAGAGCATGCTCCGCCTAATTCTACTAGTAGTGTCCCGTCATCGTAGCTAACAAACTCAATTACTCCGCCGTGTCCGGCTACCGCTGGTTTTACTTGCGTTTCAATTAAGTCTTTGATTTGAGTGACTATCTCTTCATTTGATCTCATAGTTGTTTCCTTCATTACGTATATTATACGACATTAAACAACGAAAGTCAAGTATTATTTTAGAGTTTTGCCCCGACATCAGTTGCAGACTTAGCCATTTTTGCTACTGTAGTATCACCTTCAGCGCCGTCAGCTTGTGGATTGTTAGTAGCAGGCTTTTTAGTGTTAGGCTCAATGCCCTTTTCACTAAAATTTGTAACCATAGTTTTTACTCTAGGGTCAGTATCGTATGCAGCTTTAAAAGTTCCATAGTCAAACTGTTCGCCGCCAATGTTCTGCATGAGTTTATTAATGTCTAGGATTTTTGCGCCAGGATGAGAAGTTGCTAATGCAGTTCGGTCTGCTTGGCTAGGTTTTGTAAAGGGTAGGTATAAACTAGTGTCGCTTTGATCGGCACTAGTTATTATAGTTCTTAGTAGCTGGACTAATTTACTAGGTTGTCCATCTGCCTCTAGGACTTTTTTTTTGAACCTGCCAAGATCTGTCCAACTCTTCGTGAACGCTCTAACGATTCTCGTTTTGCTCTACCAGCTTCTTCAGCGCCGCCTGTGCCTGCTTCAGCTGCTGCAAAGTCGTCGTCTGCATCAACAGTTGGTTCCATGTCTGCATCAATGTCTGCTTCTGGTGCAGCATCAACTTCTGGTTCTGCTCCCATAGTATCAATTGGTGCTTCGCCTTCACCAGTTAGCATGCCTACACCTTGTGTAAGTGCAGCTCGAGTAGTTTCCATTACGTCATACATTGCTTCTAGTGCAGGCTTGACTGTTTGCACAAATGCATCTGACTGTTGTAGTCCCATTTCGTCTCTGATAGCGTCTGCTAGTTCTAGCATTGATTCTGTTTGCATTTCTGCTGTGTCTTCCATCCAACCAGTAACTCTGTCTACCATGTCCTTGGAAGCCATAACTAATTCTGCTTCGTCCTCTTTACCTTCTTTAACGTTTTTCTTATTATCTTTCTTATCTGCCCAGTCTGGAATGCCATCGCCGTCAGCGTCTGGCTTCTTGTTGGAGTCTTTTGCAGCTTTCTTATCTACTGGCTTCTTGCCTTTTTTCTTGTCTTGATATGCTTTTAGTCCTGCTGGTACTTCACCACCTTCAATCATTGCACCACGCTCACTAATAGTTGCATTAACAACATCTAAAAATAATTTAGACTTTTGATAATTTTCACTAGTATGTACTTTATCAAAGCTCTCTGTAGTTTCAATTGCGGAAAGTTGTGTACGTAATCTATTCCTTGCATCTTCTAGTTGCTCACTACTAAACGCTTCAACATTGATCTTCTTACCGAATCTTTTAGCTAAAGTTTCGTTTAAACTCTTTGCAGTGACTGGTTTAGATATTTCTTGTAAATTCATTTTAACTTTCCTTAATGGCCTTGTATTAGTTACTTTTATTTATCTAAAGATGTGGTCTTCTAGTGCCGCTGTGGCGTCTTCTACTTTATCTTTAGCTATATCATATCGATCTATTGTTGACGATCTTTTCCATTCGTCTTTAGTATTATCTATTGTATGCGAATAAAATATACAATCAATATAGTGTTTCATTAGTTTTTGATCTAACTGCATAATGTCATCAGTGTATTCTTCAATTCCTTTTGATAGTCTTTTAGCTAGTGCTATTGCAGCTGTTTGTGAAAAACACTGTTCAATTATTTTATTATCTTTACAATCAATAACTATATATTGACTCTTCTTTTTTCTTATGGCGTACCCGCCTATACGAATACTATTCCCCTTCTTGTAAGGAAAATGTGACACGTCTATACTTCTATTTAATAGATCGTGTAATTCTTGTATAACATGATTATGTACTTCCGCCATCATTTTTTACCACCAATACAGTTGAACCGTTCTTAAATTTACTTACCAAACTCTTACGAATTAATGCTTCGATTATGACTTGATCTCTTTCAGAAAATCCTCTTAACGGACTTGCTCTATCAAGTTTAGCTAGTGCTATCTTTTCTTCGTTAGTTGTAAACGTATTCTTTATTAAGTCCGAAATTTTCATTATTGCGAACCGGTGGTACCAGTAGTACCTTGTGGAGTGGCTACATTATTAGCTTGTTTTGTAGCAATATCTTTTGTTTGCTGTGCCATAGTTTGCTGTAATTTTTTTGGATTTTTAAGCATATCTTTTGAAGCTGCTGCTTGTCCTGGCTCTAACGCTTTGCCTGGTTCTGCAATACCAATGTTACCTTCTTTGTCAGTATATACTGTTCCAGTATCTCGCTTACTTGGATCACCATCAATTGCTGCTATGCTTCCGTCTGGCATAACGGCCTGTGCTATTTCAACAGTTTGCATTTGTGGAGTTGTTATCTCAAAAATTTTCATTATATTCTTCCTCCACGACCTTTGTTAGTCGGTTTATTTAATGTTTTTAATCGTCTAGACCTAACGTTTCTGATCCTAGTATTAATACCAGACATTTTAATCTTACTTGATTGAGAGGCCTTGGTCTTTTTTAGTGTTGCACTCTTTGAAACATCAAGTGGTTTATTACATGATGCTGGAGATGCCATTGTTCTACCTTGTCGTACTCCAGAAGTACATCTATACTTCCTAACTTGTTTGCCGCCTTGCCGGGACCAAACCATTCCTTCGTCTATTAGTTGTCTAACTCGCATTTATCTTTTTCTCCCAGATGACTTATTCATTGCTTGAACTCGTTTACTGGCTGGATTGGTTCTCTTAGTCTTCTTGCTTTTTCTAGCTATTCGGTTTCCTAACCTTGCTTTCATCTTTTTCATATTAGCACGTTTTTTAGGATCTATCCTAACATAACACTTGCCTGGATCTGAAACGACACGGCCATGGCGCTGGCCGCCTTGACATCTATATTTACGAACAACAGTTTTACCTGACCGAGCCCATACAAGGGCTTCGTTAAGGTTGTTTTCGTCAGATGTAATCTCTCTTAATAACATATAGTTATTTACCTAATATTAGATTAGTATACTTAGATTCGACGAGTTGGTTTAGTTGGAGATAACGGAGTGTAGCTTTGTTTATACAAGTACCAAAGCGGAGGTAGCATTACAATGACCCAAGCTATTAGCACTAGGGTAAACATAATCATAATTTATGTTGGCAAATTCATTACTACAACAATAATAGTTGAAAGTAATCCAGTAATAATAGTAGCTGTTGCACCAAATAATACTTTGATCATTGCTTTATTACCGTGTGTTATATCGTGATGTATGTGTTCAACTTTTTCTTCAATTTTAGTAAGACGACCATCGAGTTGTTCATACCGTTGTTGGCATAAATCTACGTGTGCTTCTAAATTCTTTTTTTCGAGGGCGGTGGCCATTTTATGTCTTTTCCATATGTAAAGTAAACTTGTAGTTTGCCTTGTAATAGTATTATAAAATTGCCTAGTTGACTGTGCTCAACATTAGTATTTATAATACCCATTGGTGTAAATTATGTATGTAGTTATTCTATAAATTCAAATACTACATTTTTATCTTTTTTGTCTAGCGTTCTAAAAACTGCATTTTTAAAAGTAGCAGTTTCCTTTAAATCTTTTATTATTGGAACAAGATCGTAATCAGCTTGTAATGTTTGTATAGTTATACCTGAAGTTGCTTCGTAACTAAACTTAAAAGACCAGTAACGATGTTCGCCTTTAAATGCTGTTCCAAATCCTAATTTACTAACATCACCTACTTCGTTTGTTAATGATACTGGAATTGGGTTTACTCGTAATCCTACAGTTTGCATTGCAGTCATATAGTTTGCTTGTTGGTTAAATTGAAACTTATCATCACCTCGACGGGCTTGTGTTTCAGTTATATCGATTAAGGTTTTTAAAATAACATTCATACTGTATTTACAGCCATAAAAAAAGAGCCACTTAAAAAGTGACTCTTTAGTGTGACGCCTTTTACAACTTCACGATTCTAAGGTAGTTAGAATTTATTAAGCTACTACAAATGTAGTTGCGGCTGTTACTGTTGCGCCTGAAGCGTCATAGTCGTTAGGTCCAGCTGTGGCGCCTAATTCTCTAAGACGTGCTTGCAAAGAAGCAGCTGTTACGCTGTGTCCGTCCATAACAACAGACATTTGACCGCTGTTATCGTTTACAAAGCAATATGCCAAAGGCTGTACAATGCTTAAGATTAGTTCACATGCTTCGTTAGCTGCGTCATCTTCTGTACGTAGATCTCCGCCTGCGTCGATTACAAATAATGCAATCTGTGATAGTGATACAGTGTTACCTGCGATTACTGGTGGAATACCATTAATTCTTGCTACTGATGCCATTTTTTTTCTCCTTTAAAGTTTCTCTTAAATGGACAATTACACGCTCAGTGTATATTGTTACTAGTATTTAGTCGAATGGAAGAAAAGAGGGGTATTACGGGTTATTTTCGTTGTTTTTTAGCTCGTTGATGTAGTACTCTAAGGCCTTGTACATAAGTTGGGCCAGCTGCAACTATATCATCAACCATCTTAATAATTGGCAAGTACCCGTTTACAAACGTAGTTGGGATTGATTGTTTAGATTGGACTGCATCTAGAAAACGTTTAGCTTGCATGATATTACCAGCACCAACAAGCAATCGATAGTATTGTAACCCTAATGTATTTGGTACTAAATCAGGAACACTAATAGTTGGTTCATTGTCTTTAACGTCTTTTGTCTCTAGACCTTTATCGTTAACAAACTTCTCAAAGTCGGATATTAAGTCGCTTGATCTTAATTTTGCTCTTACTGCATACAGTAATCTAGTAGTAAAATTACTTCGTTCTATGTTACTTACACCTTGTATATTAGTAACTAATCTTCTTATATTTTTGTATCCAGGGTCTTTTATGTTTAGTTCGCTTTCAAGTTTTATAAAGAGTTTACTAACGCCTTTTGGT
>Ga0308009_10001400_pt1 | contig 14127 bp, 11 predicted proteins | sample Neamet127_FD_203134 | JGI IMG/M metagenome (GOLD analysis project Ga0308009, IMG submission 203134) | Marine microbial communities from water near the shore, Antarctic Ocean - #127 | ecosystem: Environmental > Aquatic > Marine > Unclassified | place: Southern Ocean | collected 2014-07-24
AGCGCCACTGGCCTACCGGCAGGTGGCCGAGGTTGACCCTACCGATGCGCACCCGTTTGAGCCCGGTCACGAACAGCCCGACCTGCTCGCACATGCGGCGGATCTGGCGCTTTTTGCCTTCCTTGAGCACAAAGCGCAATTGCTCGGGGTTTTGCCACTCGACACGCGCCGGCCGCAGCGGCTCGCCGTCCAGGCTCAGGCCATGGCACAGCAGGGCCAGCTTTTCGGGCGGAAAAATCGCCTGCACATTGCTGCTTTCGGCGCCTTGTTCACGCCCGTACGTCACGCGCACCAGGTATTCCTTTTCCACCTCGGAGTCCTCGCCGATCAGGTGGCGCGCCACGCGGCCGTCCTGCGTCAATACCAGCAGGCCAATCGAGTCGATGTCCAGCCGACCGGCCGGCGCCAGCCCGCGCAGTTGCTCATGGCCCCAGCGCATGCGGCTGTTGCACTCGCGCCAGCGGTTTTGCGGCTGCACCAGCACCACCGCCGGTTCATGGCCGTCTTCGGCCTGCCCGCTGACGTAACCGACCGGCTTGTTGATCAGGATGGTGACCTGCTGGCGCTGCTGCTGCTCGGCCTCGCGCGCCACCTCGATGCGCGCATTGAGCGCCACCGGCTGCCCCATCACGGCGGGCGCGCCGTTGACGCGAACCCAGCCGCGCGCAATCCAGTCGTCGGCCTCGCGGCGGGAACACAGGCCCAGTTCGGCCATGCGTTTGTTCAGGCGGACGTTGCTGCCGGTGGACGGCGGAGCAGCCGGGTCGGCCGCGCGGATGCGCGTGGCGGCGGGTTGAGGACTTGGTTTGGGGGGCTGGTCTGGCATGAATTTACTATCTATTTTATAGCAGCTTACGCCCGCCACTCATGGGCTGGAGGCCCATTTTATTTACAAAAACACTGGAGCGCAGCGCTACCAGATCCAGCACGCGCAGGCCGCCGTATTCAATGCGGATCGTGCCCTGCGCCTGCAGGCTGGCCAGCGCTTCGTTCACACGCTGGCGCGACAACCCGACCAGGTAAGCCATTTCCTGCTGCGTGATGCGCAGGATTTGTCCGACGCCCGGATACAGCACCGGGTTGAACAGCGCCGCCAGGCTGCGCGCCACCCGCAGGTCCGGGTTGTTCATGCGGTCGATCTCTCGCGCGGCGATGAACTGACCGAGCCGCTCGTTGAGCTGGTTCATCACGAAGCGGTTGAAGCCGATGGAGTGATCCAGCAACCAGTGGAAAGTATCCACTGGCAAACCGGCCACCACGCTTTTGCGCAGTGCCTGGATGTTGTAGCGGTAAGGCTCGCGTTTGAGCGCGGTCCCTTCGCCAAACCAGCCGCCCGGTGGCACCCCAGTAAAGGTCATGGTCATGCCCTGCGCGTTGTCGGCGCTCATCTTGAGCAGGCCCTCGACCACGCCGAACCAGTAGGTCACCGGCTTGCCGACGCGGCAGACGTAGTCACCTGGCAGCGCATCACCGACGATCAGTTCTGCGACCGCCTGCGCACGCTCGGTCGGCAGCAGCAAACCGAGCCAGGGGATGCCGGTCAGCTCGGCGGCAACGGGTGCGCGACGGCGTTTGTGGAGAGGAAGCTCGATGGTCATGGGTCGAGGCGAAAAAAAAATCTAAAAAACGGATACGGGAAAGTCCGGGGAGGAGTGTCCCCTAAATTGTCGTCCAAACGACAACTTAACGTCAAACCCAAGTCTAGGATGCCTCCATACCTCGAAGCAGCTTCATCAAGGAGCTGCATCACGCTGGAGACACCTGACCGAATGTTGACCACCTTTCCCCGATTGCTCCTGAAGCACGCTGCCGAGCGCCCCGGCGCGCCCGCCATGCGCGAGAAGGAATACGGCATCTGGCAAGCGCACAGCTGGGCGGCCTTGTCCACGCTGGTGGAGCACATTGCCTGCGGCCTGCACCAGGCCGGGCTGCAGCGCGGCGAACACATGGTGGTCATCGGCGCCAACCGGCCGCGCCTGTACGCCACCATGCTGGCGGCGCAGTCACTGGGCGCGATTGCCGTGCCGCTGTACCAGGACGCGGTCGGCGCCGAATGCGTGTTCCCGATCACCAACGCCGAGGTGCGTTTTGCGATGGTCGAGGACCAGGAGCAGGTCGACAAGCTGCTGGAGATTCGCGAGCAGTGCCCGCAGCTCGCGAACATCATCTTTGACGACCCGCGTGGCCTGCGCAACTACGAGGAGCCTGGCCTGGTCGCGCTCGATGCGCTGATTGCCGGTGGACAAGCCTTCTCAAAAGCGCAGCCCGGCTTCTTCAAGGCAGAGATCGAAAAAGCCCAGCCTGATGACGTGGCCGCCATGTTTTTTACCTCGGGCACCACGGGCAACCCCAAAGGTGTGGTGCACACGCACAACACCTTGCTCGACCGCGCCCAGGCCGGCGCCGAGTTCGACAAGCTGAGCAGCAGTGAGGAAGTGCTGGCCTACCTGCCGCCCGCCTGGATTGGTCAGAACATCTTCAGCTACGCGCAGTGGCTGTGCTGCGGCTACGTGGTCAATTGCCCCGAAAACGCCAGCACCGTCACCATTGACCTGAAAGAGGTCGGTCCCACTTACTACTTCGCGCCGCCGCGTGTGTTCGAAGGGCTGCTGACCAGCGTGATGATCCGCATGGAAGACGCGGGGTTGCTCAAGCGCAAGATGTTTCACTTCTTCATGGATGTCGCCAAACGCGTCGGGCCGGCCTTGATGGACGGCCAACCCGTGGGCACTGGCGACAAGGTGCTCTACGCACTGGGACAGGTCATGGCGTATGGCCCGCTGCGCAACAACCTGGGTTTCTCGCGTGTGCGCGTCGCCTACACCGCGGGCGAGGCCATCGGGCCGGACCTGTTCACCTTCTACCGCTCCATCGGCATCAACCTCAAGCAGCTTTACGGTTCGACCGAAACCGCTGTGTTTGTTTGCCTGCAACCCGACAACCAGGCGCGCGCCGACACCGTGGGCGTGCCGATCCGGGGGGTGGAGATCAAGGTGGACGCCAACGGGGAAATCCTGGTCAAATCCGCCGGCCTGCTCAAGGGCTATTACAAAAATCCGGCCGCCACCGCAGAAGTCTTGACCGCCGACGGCTGGTACCACACCAGCGATGCCGGCTTTCTGGACGCCAGCGGCCACCTGAAGATCATCGACCGGGTGAAGGACGTGGGCCGTATCAAGGGCGGCGCCAATGACCGCGCCATGTTTGCACCCAAGTATGTGGAAAACAAACTCAAGTTCTTTCCGCACATCAAGGAAGTGGTGGCCTACGGCGACGGGCGCGAAAAAGTCTGCGTGATGCTCAACATCGACTTCGACGCGGTCGGCAACTGGGCCGAGCGGCGCAACCTGCCCTACGCCGGCTACACCGACCTGGCGCAGAAACCCGAGGTCTACCAATTAATCAGGGAATGCGTGGAGAAGGTCAATGCCGACCTCAGCGCGGACACCCTGCTGGCAGGCTCGCAGATCAGCCGCTTCCTGATACTGCACAAAGAGCTTGACGCCGACGACGGCGAGTTGACCCGCACCAACAAGGTCAGGCGCGGCTTCATCGCCGACAAATACCAGCCACTGGTGGACGCGCTCTACAGCGAGCGCACCGAACAGTTCATTGAGACGGTGGTCAAGTTCGAGGACGGCCGCAGCGGCAGCGTGAGCGCCACTTTGAAGATCAGCGACACCCAGACCTTTGCACCGGTGAAGGCAGCAGCATGAACACCCCGCTGAATAGCTCTCCCATACCAGTTCAAGCCGTGGAACCGGCTTTGCCGGGCCACAGGCGGGCGGCCCCCTCGGGGGGCAGCGCAGTACACGCAGTGACAAGCGTGGGGGCACACAATGTCTAAGAAAATCGGCAACGTCATTCTTGACGTGAACAACATCAGCCTGAGTTTCGGCGGCGTGAAAGCCCTGGCCGACATTTCCTTCAATGTGAAAGAGCATGAAATCCGCGCCATCATCGGCCCCAACGGTGCCGGCAAAAGCTCGATGCTCAACTGCATCAACGGCGTCTACCAGCCGCAGCAGGGCTCGATCACTTTTCGCGGCCAGACTTTCAAACACATGAACAGCCACCAGGTGGCGGTGATGGGTGTGGCCCGCACCTTCCAGAATTTGGCGTTGTTCAAGGGCATGAGCGTGCTCGACAACATGATGGCCGGGCGCAACCTGAAGATCAAAAGCAATCTGCTGCTGCAGGCGCTGCGCATAGGCCCGGCCGAGAGGGAAGAATTTCAGCACCGCGAAGCCGTCGAAAAAATCATCGATTTCCTGGAAATTCAGGCCTACCGCAAGACACCCGTCGGACAACTGCCCTACGGCCTGCAAAAACGTGTGGACCTGGGCCGTGCGCTGGCCATGGAGCCGCAGGTGCTGCTGCTTGACGAACCGATGGCCGGCATGAACGTCGAGGAAAAGCAGGACATGTGCCGCTTTGTACTCGATGTCAATGACGAGTTCGGCACCACGGTGGTGTTGATCGAACACGACATGGGCGTGGTGATGGACATCTCCGACCGCGTGGTGGTGCTTGACTACGGCAAAAAAATTGGCGATGGCACACCCGACGACGTGCGCAACAACCCCGAAGTGATTCGGGCTTACCTTGGAACGGAACACTGATCGTGTACAGCTACGAAACCCCGACTTTCGAGCCCGCCCACTTCAGCGGCCGCAGTGGAACCGGCTTCGCCGGGCCACATGCGGCGTCCCCTGCAAGGGGAGAGGCGGCTACGCGCAGCGAGCCCGCAACAGGGGTGAGGGAATAAATCATGGCGTTCTTCTTAGAAACCCTTCTCGGCGGCCTGATGGCCGGCATGCTGTATTCCCTGGTGGCGCTCGGCTTTGTGCTGATCTTCAAGGCGTCGGGGGTGTTCAATTTCGCGCAGGGTGCCATGGTGCTGTTTGCGGCGCTGGCCATGGCGCGCTTTGCGGAGTGGATTCCCCAGTGGCTGGGCTTCCAAAGCCTGTTGCTGGCGAACCTGATCGCTTTTGTAATCGCGGCTTTCATCATGTTTGCCGTGGCCTGGCTGATTGAACGGCTGGTGCTGCGCCACTTGGTCAATCAGGAAGGCACCACTTTGCTCATGGCCACGCTGGGCATCGGCTACTTTCTCGATGGGATCGGCCAGACCTTGTTTGGCAGTGCGATTTACAAGATTGACATTGGCATGCCCAAGGAACCCGTGTTTGCTTTTTCGGGCGTGTTTCCAGGCGGCTTGCTGATCAACAAGGAAGACCTGTATGCCGCCCTGATCGCCGCCACGCTGGTCGCCCTGCTCAGTCTGTTTTTCCAGAAAACGACCACCGGCCGCGCACTGCGCGCCGTGGCCGATGACCACCAGGCCGCGCAAAGCATTGGCATACCGCTGAACCGAATCTGGGTCATCGTCTGGTGCGTGGCCGGCGTGGTCGCGCTGGTGGCCGGCATGATCTGGGGCAGCAAGCTGGGCGTTCAGTTTTCGCTGACCACCGTGGCGCTGCGCGCGTTGCCGGTGGTGATCCTGGGCGGGCTGACTTCAGTTCCCGGCGCCATCATCGGCGGGCTGATCATCGGCGTCGGCGAAAAATTATCCGAGGTTTATCTCGGGCCTTTTGTTGGCGGCGGCATCGAAATCTGGTTCGCCTATGTCCTTGCGCTTGTTTTTCTGATGTTTCGTCCGCAGGGCTTGTTCGGTGAAAAAATCATTGATCGCGTATGAAGTACGCGAAAAATCAACTTGTTGATTTTCTGTCCGCAAGGACAGGGATGATCTTTCAGCGCAGACTCACTTTGCAAAGCAAAGTTAAGCGTAGCGATGTCGAAGCTAAAAAATAATCGATCGTGTCTAGATATGAAGCCCCCACGCTCGTCACTTCGTGTACTTCGCTGCCCCCCGAGGGGGCGCTGCGCCTGCGGCCCGGCGGAGCCGGTTCCGCGGCTCCTGCTGGACGGCGGCAGGGTCAAGCGCAAAACTTCCTTTAACGCGATCTACCGGTAGCGCATCCATATGTTTTACAGAGAAAACGGTCAGTTCAAAGCCAGCTATCGCGCCGACAGCCAAATTTTTCCGGTCACCCAGGACCGGCTGGGTGTGCTGTTCATGCTCGTCATCGCCTTGGTGGCGATTCCGCTGCTGGCAGACGAATACCTGTTGCGCGCAATTTTCATTCCCTTTGTCATCTTGTCCCTGGCCGCTCTGGGGGTCAACATTTTGGTCGGCTATTGCGGCCAGATTTCGCTGGGTTCAGGCGCCTTCATGGCGGTAGGGGCCTACGCGGCATACAACGCCTACGTGCGAATCGACGGCATGCCTCTGATCGTCGCCTTGCTCCTGGGCGGATTTTTTGCCACCCTCGTTGGCATGTTTTTCGGCATCCCCAGCCTGCGCGTTAAAGGGCTTTATCTGGCCGTCGCAACACTGGCCGCGCAGTTTTTCTGCGACTGGGCTTTTTTGCGGGTGAGCTGGTTCACCAACAACAGCTCGTCCGGCTCGGTCGCGGTGTCGGACCTCAGCCTGATGGGTTGGTCCATCGCTTCTCCGGCGAGCAAATACCTGTTTTGCATGGGCTTTCTGATCGCCTTCGGACTGATGGCCAAAAACCTCGTGCGAGGCGCCGTCGGCCGCGAATGGATGGCGATCCGCGACATGGATGTTGCAGCGTCGGTGATCGGCATCCGGCCCATGTACGCCAAGCTCAGTGCGTTTGCCGTGAGTTCATTCATTGTCGGCGTCGCGGGCGGGCTGTGGGGGTTTGTGCATCTGGGCTCCTGGGAGCCAGCGGCATTTTCAGTCGATCGTTCCTTTCAGCTTTTATTCATGGTGATCATTGGCGGCATGGGCTCCATCATGGGCAGCTTCTTTGGGGCCGCGTTCATCGTGGTGCTCCCTATTTTTCTCAATCAGTTTCTGCCCGCTGTTGGCAGTCTCGTGGGGATTGAAATCTCAACGGCAGGCATCGCGCATGCGGAAATCATGCTTTTCGGTGTCCTCATCATCTGGTTTTTGATTGTTGAACCGCACGGTTTGGCGAGGCTGTGGAGCCTGGGCAAACAGAAGATGCGTCTATGGCCCTTTCCGCACTGAAGGCCGCGGACTCTGACACTTTTTTCGTTCGTTAAACACAGGCATTTAAATGCCATTTTTAGGAGACAGACATGAAAGTTCGCATCGTCTTTTTGGCCGGCGTCCTGGCCACCTTTGGAGCCGGGGCTTTTGCCCAGGCGAAGGAGCAGTTTTTCCCTGTGCTGACGGGCCGGACAGGCCCGGTGGCGCCCAACGCTACGCCGTGGGCCAACGGGCATAACGACTACATGAAGCTGGTGAATGCGCGTGGCGGCATCAACGGCGTGAAGACGCTGGTTGAAGAATGCGAAACCGCCTACGCCACGGACCGGGGCGTTGAGTGTTATGAGCGTCTCAAAGGCAAACACGGCGGCGCAACCGTGTTCCAGCCGCTCTCTACAGGCATCACTTTTGCACTGACCGAGAAAGTCCCGGCCGACAAAATCCCCATGATCACCTCCGGCTACGGCAGAAGTGATTCGGCAGATGGCGGCGTGTTTAAGTGGAACTTTCCGCTGATCGGGCACTACTGGGTTGCCGGCGATACGGTGCTGCAGCACATCGGCAAGCAAGCTGGCGGGATGGAGAAGCTCAAGGGCAAAAAAATTGGCGTGGGCTACCACGACAGTCCATTCGGAAAAGAACTGTTGCCCATCCTGCAGGAGCGCGCAGCGCAGTACGGGTTTACCCTGCAACTGCTACCGATCGCTGCGCCTGGCGTGGAGCAAAAGGCCACTTGGCTGCAGGTTAGAAGGGACCAGCCTGATTACGTCATCCTGCAGACTTGGGGCGTGATGACGCCAACGGCCATCAAGGAAGCCCAGGCCGTCGGTTATCCACGCGAAAAGATGTTCGGTACATGGTGGTCTGGCGCAGAGCCAGATCTGAAAGACATCGGTCAGGGTGCCAAGGGTTACAGCGCCGTGATGATGCAGCACGGCGCCGAGCCGCAATCTGCCGTCGTCAAGGAAATCCTGGACAAGGTTCACGCCAAAGGCCAGGGGACCGGCCCCAAGGATGAAGTGGGCAGCGTGCTGTACATGCGCGGCGTGCTGGGCGCCCTGCTGGCCACCGAAGGTGTACGTGCAGCGCAGGAGCGCTTCGGCAAAGGCAAGGTGATGACGGGCGAGCAGGCCCGCTGGGGTTATGAAAACCTGAACCTGACCCAGGCCAAGCTCGATGCCTTGGGCTTCAAGGGCGTGATGCGGCCGGTGTCAACCAACTGCGTAGACCACATGGGCTCTGCCTGGGCGCGCGTGCATCAGTGGGACGGCAGCAAGTTTGTCTGGGCGTCGGACTGGCTGCAGGCAGACGAGCAGGTGATCCGCCCGCTAGTGAAAACGTCGGCGGACAAATACGCTGCCGAGAAAAAACTGACGCGCCGCACGCCGGCGGACTGCCAGTCCTGACCATGGATCCCGGAGGCCCTGCATGGGCTTCCGGACTTTTTGCCGGTTCTCGCGAGCCGGCAAATCAAAGCACTTGCGCCGTCACGGTGCTTTGATTTGATGGGATCAAAAAGAACTTGTATGGAAAAAACAGACATCACCAACAACATCGTTCTCAACGTCAATGGCATCGAGGTCATTTACAACCATGTGATCCTGGTGCTCAAGGGCGTGTCCTTGCAGGTACCGCAGGGCCGCATCGTGGCCATCCTGGGAGGCAACGGCGCGGGCAAGACCACCACCCTGCGCGCCGTATCCAACCTGCTCAAGGGAGAGCGCGGACAGGTCACCAAGGGCTCGATAGAGCTGCGCGGCGAGCGCATCGAAAACCTGTCGCCGTCTGACCTGGTGCAGCGCGGTGTGGTTCAGGTGATGGAAGGCCGCCACTGTTTTGCCCACCTGACGATTGAAGAAAATCTGCTGACCGGTGGCTACACCCGCAAGAGCAAAACCGAAGTGGCCGCCAACCTTGAGAAGGTCTACAACTACTTTCCGCGCCTCAAACTGCGGCGCACCTCGCAGGCAGCCTACACCTCGGGGGGTGAGCAGCAGATGTGCGCCATTGGCCGCGCGCTGATGACCAACCCCACCATGGTGCTGCTGGATGAACCCTCGATGGGCCTGGCGCCGCAAATCGTCGAGGAGGTCTTCAACATCGTGAAAGACCTCAACCAGAAGGAAAAGGTCACCTTCCTGCTGGCCGAGCAGAACACCAACATGGCCCTGAAATACGCCGACTACGGCTACATCATGGAAAGCGGTCGCGTCGTCATGGACGGTGCGGCCAGCGATCTGGCCAACAACGAGGACGTCAAAGAGTTTTATCTCGGCGTGGGCGGCGGCGAGCGTAAGAGTTTCAAGGATGTGAAAAGTTACAAACGCCGCAAACGCTGGCTGGCTTGAGAGGGCCCCATGACAAAGTTTTTCGATGCACTGGAGTCCCGGCCACCGGCGCAGCGCGAGGCCGCGTTGATGGCGGCGCTGCCGGGCCAGGTGGCGCATGCGCAAAAGGCCGCAGGGGCCTTCACCACCTTGCTGGCCGGCATCAATGCCGCCACCATCTCCAGCCGCAGCGCGCTGGCGCGCCTGCCCGTCACGCGCAAACATGCGTTGTTCGATCTGCAGAAGGCGGGCCGGCCCGGTGATCTGTTCGGCGGCTTCTCTACCTTGCTGCGCGGGCCGGGAATGCCACGCGTGTTTGCTTCGCCCGGGCCGATCTACGAGCCCGAAGGCAGCACCCGTGACTATTGGCGCGCCGGCCGGGCCATGTACGCCGCAGGCTTTCGCGCCGGCGACCTGGCGCACAACGCTTTCAGTTACCACATGACGCCCGGCGCGTTCATCATGGAGTCGGGCTTGCACGCGGTCGGCTGCACGGTGTTCCCAGCCGGCGTTGGCCAAACCGAACAACAACTGCAGGCGATTGCCGAACTCCGTCCCGACGGCTATACCGGCACACCCAGCTTTCTGCGCATTCTGGTGGAAAAGGCGCTTGAGACCGGCAGCGACATCTCCAGCATCCGCAAAGGCCTGGTCGGCGGCGAGGCCTTTACGCCGAGCTTGCGCGACTGGTTTTTAGAGCGTGGCATGGCCATCTACCAGTGTTATGCGACCGCCGACCTGGGGCTGATCGCCTACGAAACCGAAGCGCGCGAAGGCCTGGTGTTGGACGAAGGCGTGATTGTCGAGATCGTCCGCCCCGGCACGGGCGACCCGGTTCCCGAAGGCGAGGTCGGTGAACTGGTGGTCACCACCTTGAACCCCGGCTATCCGCTGATCCGTTTCGGTACCGGCGATCTGTCTGCCGTGCTGGCGGGCACCTGCCCGACCGGGCGCACCAACATGCGCATCAAGGGCTGGATGGGCCGCGCCGACCAAACCACCAAGATCCGCGGGATGTTTGTGCACCCCGGCCAGGTGGCGGACATCGCCAAACGCTTCCCCGAAGTGCTGAAGGCCCGGCTGGTCGTGAGCGGCGAAATGGCGAGCGACAGCATGACGCTCAAGGTCGAGGCCTCCTCGCTGCCGCAAGGGCTGGAAAGCCGCATCGGCGAGGCCATACGCGACATCACCAAATTGCGCGGCGACGTGCAACTCATGGCGCCGGGTAGCCTGCCGAATGACGGCAAGGTGATTGAAGACGCCCGCAGTTATAAATAGAGCTCCCACACCTTCTTGCCCCCTCTTCCTCTGGGAGAGAGTTGGGGTGAGGGCCTGCAGTCCTGAGAACACCCTGACTCCTCGCGCCCGCGCTGAGTGCTTGCCCTTACGTAGTTCCCGCGATGGACACTGGCTTTCGGCTTTGTAAACTGAGCGGGTCACTCAAAGGAGACTTTTTATGAAACGCCTGCTCGTGCTCGCCCTGGCTGCGACATCCCTTTTTGCCCATGCGCAAACCTTCCCCGGCTCCAAGCCAGTTTCCATTGTTGTTCCGTTTGCAGCCGGCGGCCCGACTGACCGCGTGGCACGTGACCTGGCCGAAGCCATGCGCAAAGCCATGCCTGGCTCCAACTTTGTGGTGGAAAACGTCAACGGTGCCGGTGGCACGATTGGCGCCACCAAGGTCGCCAAAGCCAACCCGGACGGCCATACCCTGTTGCTGTTTCATATTGGCATGGCAGCAACGCCTGCTTTGTACCGCAAGCTGCAGTACAAACCCCTGGAAGACTTCGAATACCTCGGCCTGGTCAATGAAGTTCCGATGACACTGATCGGCAAGCCCCAGTTGCCAGCCAACACCTACCGCGACTTCGAAAACTATATCAAAGCCAACTCGGGCAAGCTCAACATTGCCCATGCCGGCTTAGGATCCGCCTCGCATCTGTGCGGCCTGATGTGGCAGTCGGCGATCAACGCCAAAGAAGCCATGACCACCATTCCTTTCGGTGGCACTGGCCCGGCGATGAATGCGCTGGTCGGCGGTCAGGTTGATCTGATGTGCGACCAGACCACCAACACCACCGGCCAGATCGAAGCCGGCCGGGTCAAGGCTTTCGCCGTGACCACGGCCAAGCCGCTGTCCAAACACAAGCTGCTCAAAGACTATCCGTCACTGCAGGAAATGGGCCTCAAGGGCTTTGACCTGACCATCTGGCACGGTCTGTATGCCCCCAAAGGCACGCCGCCTGCCGTTTTGGCCCAGTTGAACACCGCCCTCAAGCTCGCACTGAAAGATGCCGACTTCATGAAGAAGCAGGAAGGTCTGGGGGCTGTGGTCGTGACCGACAAACGCATGGAGCCCGCCGCTCACAAGGCTTTTGTTGCCGCCGAAATCGCCAAACTCAAGCCGGTGATTGACGCTGCCAAGCAGTTCGCTGACTGATCGGTTTTTTGCTTCCCGACAAGCCACCCCGCGCAAGCCGGGTGGCTTTTTTCTGTCCGCTTGGCGACGCCCCAGGCGCCTGGGCGGGATAGCACTGATGGCTAAGCTGGACACTGAACGCTAAAGTGGTGCATCACCACACCGTCGTCGAAGAGGAATCCCCATGTCTCCCATTTCTAAGTCAAATCGCCGTCTGGCCCTTACTGGTATTGCGTTGGCAGCTATCGGTTTTATAGCACTTCCGGCTACAGCCCAAAGCGGCTGGCCGAACAAGCCGGTGCGCATCGTGGTGCCGTTTGCGCCCGGCGGCACCACCGACATCCTGGCCCGCGCCGTAGCGCCGGAGCTGGCCAAGGCCTTTGGCCAGCCCTTCGTGGTTGACAACCGGGCCGGCGCGGGTGGCAACGTGGGGGCCGACCTGGTCGCCAAGTCTCCGGCCGACGGCTACACCATTTTGATGGGTACCGTCGGCACCCACGGCATCAACAAGTCGATCTACGCCAAGATGCCGTTTGATCCGCAAAAGGACTTTGCCCCGATCACGCTGGTGGCTGGTGTGCCCAATGTGATGGTCATGAACACCGAGAAGGCGGCCAAGCTGGGCATCAACAACGTGGCCGACTTTGTCAAATACGCCAAGGCCCATCCCGGAAAGTTCAGCATGGCCTCCAGCGGCAATGGCACATCCATCCACCTGGCCGGTGAGTTGTTCAAGTCGCAAAACGGCATCTTCATGACCCACATCCCCTACCGTGGCTCCGGCCCGGCGCTGCTGGACCTGATTGGCGGCAATGTGGACGTGATGTTCGACAACCTGCCTTCAGCCATTCCGCAGATCAAGGGGGGCAAGCTCAAGGCGTTTGCCGTGACCAGCGCCGAGCGTTCAGCCGCCATGCCGGAACTGCCAACCATTGCAGAAGCCGGCAAGCTCAAGGGCTTTGAAGCCAGCAGCTGGTTTGGCCTGCTGGCGCCCGCCGGTACACCGCCCGAGATTGTCAACCGCATCCAGCAGGAAGTGGCCAAGGCACTGGCCACGCCGGCCATCAAGGAAAAAATGCTGGCTCAGGGTGCCATTCCGAGCGGCAACACGCCCCAGGAGTTTGCCAAGCTGATTGATTCCGAAATCACCAAATGGGCGCAGGTGGTGAAGGTCTCAGGCGCCAAGGTCGATTAGCACGCAGGGGATGGCCCTCACCCCAGCCCTCTCCCAGAGGGAGAGGGGGCGGGGAACGCGGGGCTGTCCGTCCCTTCAAGCAGGGGCTGCGGGTCCGGCTTTGCCTGCCCGCAGGCGCAGCGGCCCCTTTTCAAATGCAAGGGGCAGGGAGTCGCCGCAGGCTCGCGGTGAGCGACCGTGGGGGTCTATCTCTAGACCCCCCAGACCACCTCGTGACCGGCCTTGTGGTTGCGCGCAAGCATGTCGATGAAGGGCACGGTGCGCTGGCGCAAGCCCAGGCCCTCCCCGGAAACCGGGGTGTCCTCGGCGTCCTGATCCTTGGACTCTTCGAGGGCAATGGCAGCCTGCAGCGCGGCGATGGCCGCCGGCATTTGCTCGGGCAGGATGATGCCCTTGGGGCCGGCGTCCTTGCCAATAATCTCCAGAACGCGGCGGCCATTGGTCTCCAGCATGATCAGGTCACCGGCAGCTTTGGACTTGAATTTGTACAGCATGGGAAGGCTCCTGGGTGTTGTATGACTCATTTCGATTATGAAATAGGCCCCCAAAGAAGTCTGTAGGCTGCTTTCCCGTCACGCGCCCATCGCGGTGCAGCACTGACGCAAAATACCGGCCTATGCTCAATATTCCAACCGCCCCCAAACCCGCTGTGCAGGCGCTGAGTCAGGACGGCCTGCGGCTGCTGTCACCTGCAGATCTGGCTGCGGCTCTTCCGCCGGGCTGGGTTCAAGGCTGGACCGCGCTGACGCCTTCCTGGGACGATTTGCCGCCCGATGCCCATTTAAAAGATGGCGGCCACTACCGCCGACGCCGCCACAGCTGTTTCATCCAGAACCTGGCCGCCAGCGCGCTGGTTCAGACGCCGCACCGGGCGCACTGGCAGCCCACCGACTACAACGCGCTGCATGGCGGCTTCGAGCGCTGGTTTGAACCGGTGGAAGCAGGCGTTGCCGATGCGCCGGCCTGGATCACATTGCTGGCAGCCCTCGGCCGCTTGTTCGCGCAGGTGCGGCCGGTGGCGCGCTGGTTCATCGAAGCGCACCAGTTCCGCATCGACACTGCGGGCGGCGTGGGCCGCCCCACACCGGAGGGCGCCCACCGCGACGGCGTGGACTTTGTGGTGGTGATGTTGATCGCA
>Ga0308009_10001402_pt1 | contig 14120 bp, 9 predicted proteins | sample Neamet127_FD_203134 | JGI IMG/M metagenome (GOLD analysis project Ga0308009, IMG submission 203134) | Marine microbial communities from water near the shore, Antarctic Ocean - #127 | ecosystem: Environmental > Aquatic > Marine > Unclassified | place: Southern Ocean | collected 2014-07-24
CAACATTAGCCCATTGTGTAACTGCATCTTTAAGTGCAATTTTTGTAGGTAAAACCTCTCTAGCGTCTTTAGTTTTTACTACTATTTGTGGATGAATGGCAACTACTCTTAATTCACTAGGAACCGGTAATTTTATAATTTCTAATGGTTCGTAACTTCTAACTAAGATAAAACCGCCATAAATTGCCGCAGCAACATTGTCTGCAATTGCTGAGCCGCAAGCAACTTCTTCACCAAACATGGCGAACTTTGTCAATTCTAATTTAGAGTATATATTGCCTAGTAATTGGTTTGCACCAAAAGCAGCACCAGCAGCACTAGCAGCAGAGCTTCCTAAACCACTTCCTGGAGAAAAGCCTTTATGAATGGTTAATGCAATTCCGAAATCTACATTGGTTGAATTCAGCATTTTTTTAACAACTGCACTTGCTGCGTTCTCATTAATATTATAAGTTAAATTTGCGCCAGTAATCTTGGTTATTTTAACACCCTTTTCGGTTGTTTTTGTAAAGGTCATTTCATCTCCAACAGCATCTACTGCAAAGCCTAGAGAATCAAAACCGCAAGAGACATTGGCAACAGTTGCAGGTGAAAATATTTTTATATGATTCATTTTTTTGAATTCAGTGTTTTGTTTGTCGTTTTTATTATTTTACAAAGAACTGCTAAATACGGTAAAATTTTATTTATTAGCAATTCTAATTACATCTGCAAAAATACCAGAAGCAGTTACATCTGCACCAGCACCAGCACCTTTTATGATTAAAGGATTTTCTGGATATCTATCTGTGAAAAATAAGACAATATTATCACTTCCCTCTAAATTATAAAAAGGATGATCTGAAGCAATGTGCTGCAAGCCAACATTTGCTTTACCATTGACAAACTCTGCCACGTATTTTAAGCGGCAACCTTTGTTATTTGCTTCTTTATAAATGCTTTGAAAATGACCTTCATTTTTAGTTAAAGAAGTATAAAAATCTTCATTATTCTTTGTATTTAAACTAGCTTCAGGTAAAAAAGAATTGTTAGAAATGTCTTCTAATTCTAATTGATACCCACTTTCTCTGGCTAAAATTAATATTTTTCTGGCAACATCAACACCACTTAAATCAATTTTAGGATCTGGCTCTGTATATCCTTCTTCTTGAGCAGCAGCAACTACATCATGAAAGGTTGCAGTTTCATTAAAATTATTGAAAACAAAGTTTAAACTTCCAGATAAGACAGCCTGAATTTTATGAACTCTATCACCAGAATTTATCAAGTTTTTAAGAGTATCTATAATTGGTAAGCCTGCACCAACATTTGTCTCAAATAGGAAGGAAGCATTGTATTTTCTAGAAACTTGTTTTAACGTTTTATAATTAGTAAAGCTAGAAGCACAAGCAATTTTATTACACGTTACCACAGAAATACTTTCACGTAAATAGCTTTCATATACTTCAGAAACTTGCTGATTTGCCGTATTGTCTATAAAAACGCTATTTATATGATTAGATGCTTTTACCTTTTCATGAAAACTTTCTAAAGTTGTTGGTTCGCCATTTTCTAAGCTTTCTTTCCAGTTTTCTAAATCGATTCCTTCGGTATTAAAAAACATTTTTCTAGAATTTGCAATACCAATAACTCTAATATTTAATTTGAGATTCTCTTTTAGAAAGTCTTTTTGTTGTTGTATTTGTGCTAAAAAGCGCTCGCCAACATTACCAACACCTGTAACAAATAAGTTAAGCTGTTTTGTTTTTTCTTCAAAAAACTGCTCATGTAATGTGTTTAGAGCTTTTTTTGCATCTGATTTATTAATAACCGCAGAAATATTTTTTTCTGAAGAACCTTGGGCAATTGCTCTTACATTTACATTGTTTCTTCCTAAGGCGCTAAACATTTGTCCGCTTAAGCCTTGGTAGTTTTTCATGCTTTCTCCAACTACTGCAATAATTGCTAAATCATTTTCTACAATAACTGGTTTTATCTTTTTTGTTCTATTTCTATATTAAAAGTTTCGTTTAAAAGTTCGGTTGCTTTTGCAGCATCATTTTCATAAACACCAACACAAATAGAATGTTCTGAGGATGCCTGTGTTATAAAAACAACATTAATTTTTTCCGAAGAAAGTGTTTCAAACAAACGTTTAGAAAAACCAGGAATTCCAATCATTCCGCCACCTTCTAAAGTAATTAAACTAATATCTTCTATATGAGAAATACCTTTCACTTCATCACTATTGTTGGGGTTGTTACAAATTAATGTTCCTGCACTCTCAGGGTCAAACGTGTTTTTAATTCTTATTGGAATTTCTTTTCTTAAAGAAGGTTGAATTGTTGGCGGGTACAACACTTTTGCACCGAAGTGAGACAGTTCCATTGCTTCTTCATAAGAAATTTCTGAAATAGGATATGCCTGTTTTACAACCCTAGGATTTGCAGTAAACATGCCCGGAACGTCTGTCCATATTTGCAATTCAACAGCATTTAAAGCCGCTGCATAAATGGAAGCAGAAAAATCTGAGCCACCTCTACCCAGTGTTGTAGTTTCTCCTGATATATTAGAAGAAATAAAACCACCTAAAACAGTTACTTGATGTTTATTTTTGTTAAAAAATGATGTAATATTTTCGTTGGTAATTTTAAAATTTACCTGAGCGTTTAAATATTCATTATTTGTAGAAATTAAAGTTCTACTCTCTTTATGAGCAGCATCAAATAATTCTTTTGCGGCATTTGCAATAATAAAAGAAGAGAGTCTTTCGCCAAAACTAGAAACCTTTGCTAATGTTTTATTAGATAATTCTTGTAGTAAAAAAATACCTTCATAAATAGAAGATAACCTATCTAATAAAGAAGTTACCGTTTTTAATGCTTCTTTTTTATTGGTAAAAATTAAGGCATCAATAACTTGGTAATGCAATTCTTTAATAGTTGTTAGAATTTCTTTTGCAACTGTAATATCTAACAAAGCACTATTCGCACCAGCTAATAATTTATCGGTGGTTTTGCCAAATGCAGAAACTACTACTGCTATTTTTTGATTTTTAGACTCTTTGGTAACAATGGCCAATACCTTTTTTATGTTTTCTGGATTTGCGACAGATGAACCGCCAAATTTTAATACTTTCATTGGTAATAAATAGTTTGTGTAACTTATTTTTTATGGAATGAATTTCAATACTATTTTGAAATTATTGATAACCTAAATTGATATGAATATATAGAACCCTTAAAGGGTAATTGTTGTAGAAGAATTGCGAGTAATGGTATTCATAGAAATACACACCACAGAAATGGTTTGAATTTTTTTTATGTTTGAATTTAAAATACGCACAAGACAAAAGTATTATTAAAATTTAATTTGCGCTTCAGTAATATGAAATATTTTATCAAATACCTTCATTAATGCGATATTGATAAAAATAAAGTACTAAAAATGGAAATTTTAGATTACTTAGCAAAGAGATTTGCTTTTTCTTTAATTATTGTTGAGATTGGTTTGTTCTGAATTTTACTTTCTAACCAAGATAAAATATCTAAATATAAAAAGGCTCTTTTCTCATAAGGATGGTTTTCAAACTTTTTTAATTTTGTATGAATTTTTTTAAATTCATTTTTAATTTCATGCGGAAAAACATCACTTAAATCCCTAATCGAGGTAAGAAAAACTTTTTGTACTTCCTGTAAATTTTCCATTTTTAATAAGAATTTATAGGTATCTACAAACTGTCTTTCTAAGTCGTAATCTAAACCACATTCATAGTGGGCAATAAGATTTAAAATACGAGCAAAACACTGCAAATCTTCTGCAGAACTTAGATTTTTAGAACGTATAATTTTTTGCAGATAGGCAATGCATAATTTGTTTTTACCCATTCCAAAATACAAACAAGCTATTTTGTAATGCAGTAAAACAATATAATGGTTGTCTAATCTATTTTTGTATTTGTCAATTTTATCATTAATAATAGCAACTAAATATTCTCCTTCAGCAAAAGTACCCTCTAAGAAATGTAAATGCAGTTTATTTGAATATAAATACATAAAAATAAGTAATTCTGTATTTGTATTTAATGGAATTTCTTGGTTTTCAATTTCTATTTCAAAAGCCGCTAATTCTGCCTTAAATGTTGAGGTTTTTTGAACTAAAAAAGAAGCCTCTAAAAGGTAATTTTTAGATTTTAAATAAAATACCGGATGTATATTAATTAATTTAGGACTGCTGAATAAATGAACACATTTACTAGCGTATTTGTAACTTAGTAAAAAATCTTGAACTAAGAAGCTATACCATAAGTGTGCTTTGTATAACCATAATTTTTCTCTAAAACCTAAAGTTTTAAAATCATATTTTGGCATTTTATCATTAAAATATTTTTCAACAAACTGCAATTCTTTTTGATTTTTCACATAACCATTCTGCAATAAATGACTGTATAATTGTAAAGATAAATTAGAGAGTTTGCTAGCAATTACATTTTGCTGACTTAATTCTTTTGCCTGCACAGATAATTGATTTGCTCTATTGCTTAAACTTCTTGTAATATATTGTGTTTCAATTACTTTTTCTAATTCTACAATTTCATACGCAATGTTCTTTTCTTCGTTATCTAAAGCCATATTTTTGGCTTTTTCTAAGAGTTTTAAACTTTGTTTATACAAACCTTTTTGATACAAAACGGTTGCAAAATCTAATTGTTCTCTAATTTGAATTCGTACGTTTTTATGCGCCGGATTTAAACGTAAACTAATTAATATCTGCTTGTATAAATGTGCTTTTAAATTAGAAAGTTGCTGTTTAGAAACAATTCCACTACCAATAATTACTTTTTCGTCGTATATTTTTAACTTTTCTAGGAATTTAAATAAAGAAAAAAATTTTGCATCAATATTACCACCAAGTCTTCCTACATAAAGGTTAAACTGTCTCTTTTCAGATTTGGTTAAAGATTTAATAAGAACAAAAAGAGCATCATTTTGTTGATTGGCGGATGTAATGATTTTGCTCATAGTGTATTGATAGTCAGGTTTTTAATTATTTATGATTTGCTTTAGAAATCGTTATTTATTAGATGTTAATAATTGTTTTGAATATGCAAGATATATATTTGATTTATAATAAGTACAATCTTTATATAAATTATGCAAGACAACCAAGTACAGATTTTCGACACAACACTAAGAGATGGGGAGCAAGTTCCTGGGTGTAAATTAGATACAAATCAAAAATTAGTAATTGCGGAAAGGTTAGATTTATTGGGTGTGAACGTAATAGAGGCTGGGTTTCCTGTTTCTAGCCCAGGAGATTTTAGATCGGTTACTGAGATTTCAAAAATTATTAAAAACGCAACAGTTTGTGGTTTAACCAGGGCTGTAGAAAATGATATAAAAGTAGCTGCAGACGCTTTAAAGTATGCAAAGTTTCCAAGAATTCATACGGGTATTGGAACCAGCGATTCTCATATAAAATTTAAATTTAATTCTACTAGAGAAAAAGTAATAGAGCGCGCTGTAAATGCAGTTGCTTACTCAAAAAGTTTTGTAGAGGATGTAGAATTTTATGCCGAAGATGCAGGTAGAACAGACAATGAATTTTTAGCTAAAGTTTGTGAGGCTGTTATAAAAGCCGGGGCAACAGTGTTAAATATTCCAGATACAACAGGGTACTGTTTGCCAGATGAGTATGGTGCAAAAATAAAATATTTACGTGAAAACGTAAGAGGTATAGAAAATGTAATTCTTTCTTGTCATTGCCATAATGATTTAGGTTTGGCAACTGCCAATTCAATAGCAGGGGTTATAAATGGTGCACGCCAGATTGAATGTACAATTAACGGAATTGGAGAGCGCGCAGGAAATACGGCTTTAGAAGAAGTAGTAATGGTGCTTAAACAACACCCTTATTTAAACTTAGAAACAAGTGTGAATTCCAAATTATTGTATGACACAAGCATTTTGGTTCGTGAGAGTATGGGAATGCCGGTGCAACCAAACAAAGCAATTGTTGGTGCAAATGCGTTTGCACACAGTTCTGGAATACACCAAGACGGTGTTATAAAAAACAGAGAAACATATGAAATTATGGATCCTGAAGATGTTGGTGTTACAGAAAGTGCAATTGTTTTAACCGCAAGAAGCGGAAGAGCTGCATTGGCTTACAGAGCAAAAAAGATTGGTTATGAATTAACCAAGGTACAACTAGATATTGCGTATGACGCGTTTCTAGATGTAGCAGACAAACAGAAAGAGGTAAAAGATGAAGACATTCATAACATTATGAAAGAAGTTAATAAGGTTTCTGAAATTCTTACAACTTAAAAATTTTATAGCAATATATTATGAAATATACAATCGCAGTAATTCCGGGAGATGGTATTGGACCAGAGGTAATTAATCAAGCAAAAAGAGCATTAGATGCTGTTGCAGAATTGTATGATCATATATTTTTATACAAGGAAGCTCAAATGGGCGCATGTGCTATTGATGCTGTCGGAGTTCCTTTACCCGAAGAAACAATTGCTATCTGTAAAGATGCAGACGCTATTTTATTCGGAGCCATTGGTGACCCTAAATATGACAATGATCCTACTGCAAAGATAAGACCAGAACAAGGTCTTTTGCAATTAAGAAAAGACTTAGGCTTGTTCTGTAACGTAAGACCTGTAAAGGCTTATGATAGTTTGATAAAAAACTCGCCATTAAAAAGAGAAATTATTAAAGGAACAGACATTGTTATTTATAGAGAATTAACAGGTGGTATTTATTTTGGAAAAAAAGAATTGAGTGCAGATGGCCAAACAGCTACAGATATTTGTTCTTATAATGTGGAAGAAATTTCGAGAATAGCGCATTTAGCTTTTAAAGCTGCACAAACTAGAAGAAAAAAAGTAACCTTAATAGATAAAGCAAACGTTTTAGAAACGTCTCGTTTGTGGAGAAAAACGGTTACAGAGATTTCAAAAAAATATAAGGATGTTGCGTTAGAATATTTGTTTGTAGACAATGCAGCAATGCAAATAATTTTAAATCCTAAACAGTTTGATGTAATTCTTACAGAAAATTTATTTGGAGATATTATTTCAGATGAAGCTAGTGTTATCGGAGGTTCAATAGGGTTATTAGCTTCTTCTTCATTGGGTTTAGAAAATGCTTTATTTGAGCCAATTCATGGTTCTTTTCCGCAAGCAAAAGGTAAAGATATTGCAAATCCTTTAGCTTCTATTTTGTCTGCAGCAATGCTTTTAGAGCATTTAGGTTTAGATGAAGAAGCAGGAGCCATAGAAAGAGCGGTAGAAAAATCTTTAGTCTTAAATATTACAACAGAAGATATAAAAGGTAAAAATAAATACCCAGCATCTACTTCTAAAGTAGGCGATTTTATAGTAGATTATATTTTAAACCAAGAAGATAGTAACTTAAATTTCATGAATATTCATGCAGGTCAGAGTACTATTATTTAAATAATAATAGGGGTATTAAATAAAAATTTTCAGTTTTGCAGTCCAACTATGAAGAAACACATATTAAATATTATTTCTATAATTAACGTCATTATTAAGAGGCGGTAAGGAAGTGTTATTTATATTTTTATAAACAAACCTTTCAGTAAAACGGAAGGTTTTTTTATGGAATTTTTCAGGGTGTTGAATGTCATAATAAAATTTATTTAAAACACTTATAATCAGTAAAATAAGGTACTTTTTTAACACCTGAATTTAAACATTACCATTAAATTATATTGCATAAAAATACAGAAACTTAGTAATTTAGTCAACAAATTGAAGAAAACAATAAATGGAATTAAATAAACACAGCAAAAGATTAACACAAGATGAATCTCAGCCTGCATCACAAGCAATGTTGTATGCCGTAGGTTTAACAGATGAAGATATGAGCAGAGCTCAAGTTGGTATTGCAAGCACAGGTTACGATGGTAACCCTTGTAACATGCATTTAAACAATTTGGCAGCAGAGGTAAAAGTGGAAAGTAAAATTGCAGGTTTAGTTGGATTAGGTTTTAATACAATTGGTGTTTCAGACGGAATTTCTATGGGAACCTCTGGTATGAATTATTCTTTAGCATCTAGAGATATTATTGCAGATTCTATAGAAACAGTCATGAATGCACAAAGTTATGATGCCTTAGTTTCTGTTGTTGGTTGTGATAAAAATATGCCTGGCGCTGTAATTGCAATGTTGCGTTTAAATCGCCCATCGATAATGATGTACGGTGGTACTATTGCATCTGGAAACTATAAAGGAAAAAAATTAAATATTGTTTCTGCTTTTGAAGCTTTAGGGCAAAAAATGGCAGGAGAAATTGAAGAAGAAGAATATAAAGAAATCATTAAAAGAGCCATTCCAGGTGCTGGAGCTTGTGGCGGTATGTATACTGCAAATACTATGGCCTCTGCTATAGAATGTATGGGTTTTGCATTGCCTTATAATTCATCAATTCCGGCAGAGAATCCAAATAAATTATCTGAAGCAGAAAGAACTGCCCTGGCAATTAAGAATTTATTAGAATTAGATTTAAAACCTTTAGATATTATTTCTAAAAAATCTTTAGAAAATGCCATTGCAATTGTAAATGCGCTAGGAGGATCTACAAATGCAGTATTGCACTTTTTAGCAATTGCACATGCAGCAGATATAGAATTTACATTAGAAGACTTTCAAAGAGTTAGTGATAGAACACCTCTAATTGCAGATTTAAAACCTTCAGGAAAATACTTAATGGAAGATGTTCATAGCATTGGAGGTACGCCTGCAATTATGAAATACTTATTACAAGAAGGCTATTTACATGGAGAGTGTTTGACTGTTACAGGAAAAACGTTGGCGGCCAATTTAGCTGATGTAAAAGCAATGGAATTTGATGAACAAGACGTTATTTATCCAAAAGATAAAGCGTTAAAATCGTCAGGAAATATTCAAATAATTTATGGAAATCTAGCTTTGGAAGGTGCCGTTGCAAAAATTTCTGGAAATGAAGGATTGTTGTTTGAAGGAAAAGCAGTTGTGTATGACGGTGAGCAAGCGGCAAACACGGGTATTGTAGCCGGAGAAGTAGAAAAAGGAGATGTTGTCGTTATTAGATATGTAGGGCCAAAAGGAGGGCCAGGAATGCCAGAGATGTTAAAGCCAACCTCTTTAATTATGGGAGCAGGTTTAGGAAAATCTGTCGCTTTAATTACAGATGGCCGATTTTCTGGAGGAACACACGGTTTTGTGGTTGGGCATATTACGCCAGAAGCACAATCTGGAGGAACCATCGGAATTTTAAAAACCGGTGACAAAATTAGAATTAGTGCAGAAGACAATTCTATAAATGTTTTAATTTCTGATGAAGAAATTGCGGCAAGAAAAGCACAATGGGTTGCCCCAGCATTAAAGCATACAAAAGGAATTTTGTATAAATATGCGAAAATAGTGGCATCTGCATCTAAAGGATGTGTTACAGATTTATAAAAAGAAATATTACTCTTACTTAGGTAAGACCCTAAAACAAATACTATGGAAACACAAACCATAAAAAACAAAGAAAAAATAGCAAAAGTTACAGAAAGAATTTCTGGTAGCGAAGCAATTGTAAGGTGTTTAATTGCAGAAGATGTGAAAATAATTTATGGATACCCTGGTGGTGCAATTATGCCAGTGTATGATGAATTGTATAAATATCAAGACAAAATTCACCACGTTTTAACGCGTCACGAGCAAGGAGCAACACATTCTGCACAAGGTTTTGCAAGAATTTCTGGTAAAGTAGGTGTTGCAATAGCAACTTCTGGGCCAGGGGCAACCAATCTAATTACAGGTATTGCAGATGCGCAGATAGATTCTACACCAATGGTCTGTATTACGGGGCAAGTGCCTTCGCATTTATTGGGAAGTGATGCTTTTCAGGAAACAGATATTGTGGGTATTTCTACACCAGTTACAAAATGGAATTGTCAGGTTACCAAAGCAGCAGATATACCAGCCGCTTTGGCAAAAGCATTTTACATTGCAAGAAGTGGAAGACCAGGGCCTGTTTTAGTAGATATTACAAAAGATGCACAGTTTGAAGAATTTGATTTTTCATACGAAAAATGCACAAAAATAAGGAGTTATGTACCAATTCCAAAAACAGTAACAGGTACTTTAGAAGCAGCGGCACAATTAATTAATGCGGCTAAAAAACCATTTATAGTTTGGGGGCAAGGTGTTGTTTTAAGTGAAGCAGAAACACAATTTAAAGCACTTGTAGAAAAGGCGGGAATACCAGCTGCTTGGACAATTTTAGGTGCTTCAGCATTACCAACATCACATCCATTAAATGTTGGTATGTTAGGTATGCATGGTAATTATGCGCCAAATAAATTAACGAATGAATGTGATCTTTTAATTGCTATTGGAATGCGTTTTGATGACCGAGTTACTGGTAAGTTAGAGGAGTATGCTACCCAAGCAAAAGTAATTCATTTTGAAATTGATCCTGCAGAAGTAGATAAAAATATAAAGACAGATGTAGCTGTTTTAGGAGACGCGAAAGCAACTTTAGAAGCTATTTTACCTTTTGTTAACAAGAATTCTCATAAAGATTGGCATCAGCAATTTAAGGATTTATATGAAATTGAATATGAGAAAGTAATTAAAGGAGATATTCACCCAACCAAAGAAGGATTGACAATGGGTGAGGTAATCAAAGAAATTAATATTCAGAGTAAAGGAGAGGCAGCAATTGTTACAGATGTGGGGCAACATCAAATGATTGCCTGTAGATACGCAGAATTTAATAAGACAAAAAGTAATATTACTTCTGGTGGATTGGGAACAATGGGCTTTGGTTTACCCGCAGCAATCGGTGCTAAAATGGCAGCCCCTGAGCGCGAAGTTGTTTCAATTTCTGGTGATGGAGGTTTTCAAATGACCATTCAAGAGTTAGGAACTATTTTTCAACAAAAAGTAGCACTAAAAATGGTAGTTTTAAATAATGAGTTTTTAGGGATGGTGAGGCAATGGCAACAGTTATTTTTTGAAAAGCGTTATGCATCTACAGAAATGGTAAATCCAAATTTTGTTGCGATTGCAGAAGGTTATTATATTCAAGCTAGAAAAGTAGTCAAAAGAGAAGATTTGAAAGAAGCAGTTGCAGAAATGATGGCGAGTAAAGAGGCTTATTTTTTAGAAGTACTTGTAGAGAAAGAAGGAAATGTGTTTCCAATGGTTCCTTCTGGTGCGAGCGTTTCAGATATTAGATTAGAGTAAGATTAGAAAAAGAATAAAGAACAAAGAATAACTTTTTTAGTAAATTTTAAGATGATAATGGTCTAATTTACAAGAACTTAATTCTAAAATCTTTTTAAAAGACATGAGTACAGAAAAACAATTATTTACTATTTCAGTGTATACTGAAAATAATATCGGGCTACTGAATAGGGTTTCAGCAATTTTCCAGAGAAGGCACATCAATATTGAAAGTTTAAACATTTCTCCATCAGAAATTGAAGGGATTGCTAAATTTACCATTGTTGTAAATATGACAGAGAAGGATGTAAAGAAAATTATTGGGCAGATAGAAAAGCAAGTAGAGGTTATTAAGGCATATTACCATAATGATGAAGAAACTATTTATCAGATTTCTGGGTTGTTTAAAATAAAATCTAAATTATTATTTGAAGAGCCTCAAATTCAGAATATTGTAAAAGAAAGTAACGCAAGAATAGTTACGGTAAATAAAGATTTTTTTGTTTTAGAAAAATCTGGTAAAAAAGAAGAAGTAGTAGCCTTATATAATGAACTAAGCGTTTTTGGTATTATGCAATACACGCGTTCGGGTAGAGTAGCCATTACTAAAGAAGAAATGAAAATTTCAGAATTATTAGAAACATACAACAACTAAATAAATAAAAATGTCAAATTATTTTAACACATTAACATTAAGAGAGAAATTAGAACAATTAGGGAAATGTCGTTTTATGGACGCTTCAGAATTTGAAGACGGAGTAAGCGCATTAAAAGGGAAGAAAATTGTTATTGTGGGTTGTGGAGCTCAAGGCTTAAACCAAGGTTTAAATATGAGAGATTCTGGTTTAGATATTTCTTATGCTTTAAGACAAGCAGCCATCGATCAAAATAGAGCTTCTTTTGTAAATGCCAATTCAAACGGATTTGCAGTAGGAACTTATGAAGAATTAATTCCTACGGCAGATTTAGTGTTAAATTTAACACCAGATAAGCAGCATACAAATGTGGTGAATACGGTAATGCCTTTAATGAAAAAAGGAGCTACATTGTCTTATTCTCACGGTTTTAATATTGTTGAAGAAGGTACACAGGTTAGAAAGGATTTAACCGTAATTATGGTAGCTCCTAAATGTCCTGGTTCTGAAGTTAGAGAAGAATATAAAAGAGGATTTGGAGTGCCAACATTAATTGCTGTGCATCCAGAAAATGATCCAGAAAATAAAGGTTGGGCGCAAGCAAAAGCCTATGCTGTTGGAACAGGAGGCCATAGAGCCGGTGTTTTAGAATCTTCTTTTGTGGCAGAAGTAAAATCTGATTTAATGGGAGAGCAAACTATTTTATGCGGTTTGTTACAAACAGGTGCAATTTTATCTTATGATAAAATGGTGGCAGAAGGTATTGAACCAGGCTATGCAGCAAAATTAATTCAGTACGGTTGGGAAACAGTAACGGAAGCTTTAAAGCATGGTGGAATTACAAACATGATGGACAGGCTGTCTAATCCTGCAAAAGTAAAAGCATTTGCAATTTCTGAAGAATTAAAAGACATTATGCGTCCGTTGTTTCAAAAACATATGGATGATATTATGACAGGTCATTTCTCTGCAACCATGATGGAAGACTGGGCAAATGACGATAAAAACTTATTAACTTGGAGAGCTGCAACAGGAGAAACTGCTTTTGAGAAGCAACAAGTTACAACACAAGAAATTTCTGAACAAGAATATTTTGATCACGGAACGTTATTAGTTGCTTTTGTAAGAGCTGGTGTAGAGTTGGCTTTTGAAGCAATGACAGATTCTGGAATTATAGCAGCTTCTGCTTACTACGAATCTTTGCATGAAACGCCATTAATTGCAAATACAATTGCAAGAATGAAATTGGCTGAAATGAACCGTGTTATTTCTGATACTGCAGAATATGGTTGTTACTTATTTGATCACGCTTGTAAGCCTTTGTTAACAGATTTTATGAAGACAGTTTCTACAGATTTGATAGGGCAAAAATTTACAGATAGTAATGATGTTGACAATAAAGAGTTGATTCGTATTAACGCTATTATTAGAAACCATCCAGTAGAAATTGTAGGAGCAAAATTAAGAGCTTCTATGACAGCAATGAAAGTTATAAAATCTGCATAATTAACCAAAGATTTTTAATTTATAAAAACCTGTCAGATATAAAAACCTTGACAGGTTTTCTTTTACCTTGGACCTCATGCAAACGAAACAAATTTATTTTCCGAGTCTAGAAAATGTGAAAGCAGCTTCTAGAAATTTAGAAGGTGTAGCTTATAAAACGCCATTAAATAAAAATAATACTTTTTCTAAAGAATTTGATGCTACTATTTTATTTAAAAGAGAAGATTTACAAGTAGTACGTTCTTACAAAATTAGAGGAGCCTACAATAAAATGTCTTCTTTAAGTGAAGATGAAAAAAAACGCGGTATTGTTTGCGCAAGTGCAGGAAATCATGCGCAAGGTGTTGCTTTGTCTTGCAAGTTGTTGCAAGTAAAAGGAACTATTTTTATGCCTTCGCCCACACCAAACCAGAAAATAAACCAAGTAAAAATGTTTGGTGAAAATTTTATTGAGGTGGTTATTGAAGGAGATACTTTTGATGATGCTTTTAATGCAGCCAAGCAAACATGTGATGCTAAACATAAAACCTTTATTCATCCTTTTAATGATGAAAAAGTTATTGAAGGGCAAGCAACTGTGGGCTTAGAAATATTAGAACAGACAACTAAAAAGATAGATTATGTTTTTGTAGCAGTTGGTGGGGGTGGTTTATCATCTGGCTTGTCTTCGATATTCAAATATTTATCACCAGAAACAAAAATTATTGGTGTAGAACCAGAAGGAGCCCCTTCAATGTTAACAGCTCTTGAAAACAAAAAA
>Ga0308009_10001405_pt1 | contig 14099 bp, 16 predicted proteins | sample Neamet127_FD_203134 | JGI IMG/M metagenome (GOLD analysis project Ga0308009, IMG submission 203134) | Marine microbial communities from water near the shore, Antarctic Ocean - #127 | ecosystem: Environmental > Aquatic > Marine > Unclassified | place: Southern Ocean | collected 2014-07-24
GCTTTTGGAATGAGATTTAATGGTGGAACCTCAGGTTATTCTAGAAGATTTTCTCAAAATGGTGTAGTTGTAACTCCTGCAAACAATCAAAATATGATAAGTTTAATTTATAGTGGAAATAAAAAGGTCTTCGGTACTGCGTTTATTATCAATAATGCTTCAAAGAATAAATTACTCATGTGTGATCAGGTTGGGGAAGAAAATACAGCAGGAGCAGGATATGCACCTTTTAGATGGGAGTTTGCAGGTAAAAGCACTTTACAAGATCAAATTACAAGTATCCAACTTCTAGACACAGTAGCCAATTTAACATCAGGTCATATCAAAGTGTGGGGTCACGACTAAAATGGCTTGGGGTAAAGCAGGTTCAACTACTCTTGGATCTAATAGTGCTGAAATTAATGTAACCATGACAAGTTCAAATTTTAATCAGTTTATGGTTAATGCAATAGCAAATGGTACTGTGGATTCACAAATGAGGTTAGGTTATAATAGTAATGATTCTGGACAAAACTATGCAATAAAACAATCTTACAATGGTGGTGCTGATGGAAGTGGAAGTGTAGAACAAACATCTATTGATGTTGGCGTAGGTGGTCTTGATGATGATTGTTTCCATATTGGTTATTTTGCCAACTTTAATGGTGAACCAAAATTCTTTAGTGAAAAGTTATGTCACAGTTATGGTACAGGACAACATGAAATATTGAGAGAGATAGTTGGTGCTAAATGGGATAACACTAACCAAGCAAATAGAATACAATATAGAGAAAGTCATACTGGAAATGATGCACATATTTCAAGTGATTCAAATTTAAGCGTAATAGGTTCTGATGAAATTATATATGTTGTTCAAGATGGAGCAGTATTCTATGAAAAGGATACCAATAAAGAATATATATTAAACAACGGTGTATGGAGTAAGTTATGACCATTAAATATTTAGATAGTAAACGAATTGTAAAGTTATCAACTGATATTGATTCTATAAGTAACGTTGTAACTACAACTCAGGCTTTAACTAATGAATACACACAAGCATCATCAAGTGCGAATCCATCAGGACAAGTATTCAAATCAGGTGCGGCATTAATCGGAGAAACAATAACAGAATTTACGTTTGGTTTACGCACAGTAGGTGGATCTGGTACAAGAACAGGAACTATAACAATGGGTATTTTTTCAGAAACAGATGACAGTTTAATTAAAAGTTTTAGAGAAATCCTTTGGAGTGACTTAACAACTACTGATACTGATTATACAGCAACAGGAACTCATGTTTTAGCGGCAGATCAGGTAGTTGGTATTCAATGGGTAGGAACTGGTAACGGTGAAGTTGCATTTTATTCACAAAACACACAGGTATATGATGGAACAAACTCATACGTTCAAGAAAAAGGAAATGGAAACACAGGTAGAGATGCAAAATTCCAAATAAAAACTGGGACACCTGTATATAAACCAACCAACGTACAAAACAATTCTATCCTAGTGGAGAAAGATACTGCTAAGAGATTTTGGTTCAGTGAAGCATTAGCACCAACTTACGGTGGTAATGATATTACAACAGATATAACATGGACACAAACTATTGGTTCATCAACAAGTGATACATTCTATATTTTGAAAGATACAGGTAATGATTTAATGGATATTAAGGCAGCAGGGAATTGTGGCACATTTGCAAATCCATCAATAGGTTATGCAACACTTGGTTCAACACTTTCATCAAGTTCATGGATTGTTAGATTTAAACTCGTTTTTAATACAGTTACAGCAGAATCAACAGGTGGTAAATCATTCTTAACAACATTTGGTGTTGTGGATACTGCAACTGATTGGCAAGATTCAGAAAACGGATTTATATTTAGATTTATTGCAGATGCAGGTTCAGCACAAACACAATTCGGTTCAGTAACAAGTGGAACTGTTAGTACAACATCAATGAGTTGGACACCTGCAACAAATAATACTATCTATGTTCAAATTGCTTATTCAAGTGGAACAGCAACAGCAAATTTCTACTCTGATCCAGAATTTTTAACAGGTGTAGGCACAGCAAATGTCACAAGATCAGGAACATTTTCAGGTATTAGGTATCCACAAATTGCATTTTTACAAGATACAGGTGGTAATGGTGTTATGGAAATTGATATGAAAGATTTGAAAATTTACAATGAAGCAACATCAATAGCAGATGCTGCTTGGACTAGACAAGCACCTTTGTTTACAGCATCATTTTGGGCAGCAGGTGGAACACAAAGCCCATGGACACCTGTAAACTATCATGATGAATACTCTGGAGGTACATGGTCAACTGCAACAGCTTTAGGTACAGCAGTTCAAATGGTATCAGGCTGTGGCACTAAAACTGCTGGTCTTGTAATTGGTGGAGACACTTCTGGAACTGCAAACCCAATATCAACTGTTCAAGCATGGAATGGTTCAGCATGGAGTACGTCAACAGGTGGAACTATGAACGTTGCTAGAAATCAACACGCTGCTGGTGGTAGTAGTATATCAGCTTGGGCAGTTGCAGGTAGAACTGGCGGTTCAGCAAATAATACTACATCTTTTTGGGATAACTCATCATGGACATCAGGTGCAACAACATCAACTGATAGAAGAAATCATGGTGGTGCTGGATCTACAGATGATTGTTGGATTACAGGCGGTTATGAAGATTCTACAACAACTGTTCTTGCATCTACTGAACAATATAACGGAACTGCTTGGAGTGCAGGTGGTAATTTAGGAACAGCAACAAATTCTATAATGGGTGGCGGTGGAGATAGTTACAATGCAATTATTACAGGTGGTAATGAGGGAACAAATAGTAATAAATCTAATATTTATAATGGAACTGCTTGGAGTTTAGGTGGAACTTTATCCACTGCTCATAAATATGGTCATACGAGTGGAACCCCTCAAGATGCTGGTGCATACTTAGGATATATTTCCTCATGGACACCAACATGGTCAGAAACATATAATGGAACTGCTTGGACTACGCAAGGAAATGTAAGTAATGGTAGAGCATCAGGAGCAGGAGGTAACTAAAATGGATATTCAGAATTTCTCTAAATTAGGTATCAATAAAATACAATCATCTTCTGTTTTAGATAATGGAGACTTTACAAATATGAAAAATATCACAGAGGAACTTCAACGATCTTTTGAAGTACAACAAATGTGGAGAACTGAAACTGAAATTAGATATTCCGTATTGACAGATGATAAATTTCCAACACCAGCTAGCAAGTATTGGCAAAGTATCAGAGAGCAGATGGTATTCTATACCAACTTAATTCAAACATCTTTTGAGTATAAGAAATCACAGGTTGAGTTAGAACTGCTAAAGTTAAAACTTGAAGAAAAACCAAAGGGCAGAAAGGAAGAACTTGAACAGGAATTGATAAAAATTGAAGTTGATCAATTAGAATTTGCATTAATGAATAAACGATTAGAAGCACATGACAGGGTAAGAGAAATTCTAATATGGGAAACAGTAAAAGATGAGTGTAAGAAACTACAAGACTTTGATATTAATGATGTTAATGCACATCAAAAAGAGTCATATAGATTAAGATGGGAATCTGAAAAAGAAATAGCAGAAAAGATAAATGATCCAGCCATGTTTAGAAATTCAAATGCTAGTCTTAACACATTACTAAAAGATGTGAAACAGTTAGGGGTATGAGTTTAAATGACCTCACCGTTTCAAAGTAACGTATTTCAGTATATATTTAACACTGACATGAGTCTTAAAGAGGCTGTGTTTCAAGGCAGTGTGTTTCAAGGAACATTGTTTCAACCACAGCGTATCATAAGACGAAGTGCTTCAACAAACAATGTAGAAGAATCAACATCACATGCATCAATATTAAAAAAAATTGCAAACAGTTTGTTACATATAACCTCTCCACAAGTTGCTGATTCTATATTTCAAAACAATGTGTTTACAAACTATACGTTTGATACCCATGTGTTAAAAGAAGCATTGGTATTCATGGGATTTTTGAAGGTTGTTAGTCATGGTGTTAATGTTACAAAAGATAATTACTCTCTAAGAGGTAGATTAAAGATACGTAATGGTACAGTTAACATTGACATGTCTAGTATAGTTGGACATGGTTTTGTTCACTGTATAAATAAAACAATCAATATTACCAGAGACTACTTTACCAAACAGTCACTTGTTAGAATAAAGATTGAACCTGTAAATGTATCATCATTTAGAAAGAGAATAGCACAGTTAGTAAAGACAGTTAGTCATAACATAGGTATTATTGGAAGTTCTATAGAAGCAGTTAAAATATTCCAAAACATATTTCAAACCAATGTGTTTCAAAATGGTATTACAGAAACCAGTATTGTTCATGGTTTTATCAAGTGGAGTAATACAAACATCAATGTTACCAGAGACTATGTTACCAAACAGTCACTTTTCAAAGTGTTAAATGAGGATCAAAACATACAGTCTTTTAGAGAATATGCTAAAGAAATATTAAAGATTATTAACAGTACTGTAAATGTTACAAGAAACTATCTAAGAACACTATCATTAAAGAGATACTTGTCAACTCAAATGAATGTCAATCATGATTATAACACACTACAAAGTATAATGAGATCATTTGACTCCAATGTCAACATTACAAGGGATTATGTCACAAAAATGTCATTACTTAAGATGGTCAATAGTAATTTGAACATACAATCATTTAGACAGAGAGTAAGAATAATACTTAAACTAATTAGTCATGGTATGAATGTTACATCTAATGTGATACATGCATCTGTGTTAACACAAAGTATTGCATCAGTGTTATCAATATCATCATCTGTGTTTAATAAACAAGCATTGATAAAGATGGTTAATAACAATATGAACATACAGTCATTTAGACAGAGAGTCAGAACGTTACTTAAGATATTTACGACTGCTGTTAATGTACAATCATCATTCCATCAAACTAAAGATATATTCCGTACGGTTACAAGTACTGTAAACATACAGTCATTTAGACAGAGACTACGAATAATTGTTAAGATGGTTAATGAAATGTCCAATGTTGTATCATCTGATGATAGGTTCCTAGGATTCATTAAGATAATGAGTTCAGTTGTTAATATCAATCACACACCTTCATTAATTAAAAATATGATTAAAACTGTCAGTCATGCAGTACATGTAAGAGGTGCAGAAGGATGGCTATTCTTAGTAACAGTATTTCAAAGTGGTGGAACTGGAATAACAACTAACAGTGTTAGATTAACAGATAATGAAGAAACTGGAAGTATTGACTAGTAATCCTTTTATATCATGAAGGCATAAAACATACATGTCAATGAACCTTACAGGTAGACTAATTGAATTTAATGTTAAATCTGGAGCAACATCCACACTAATAATGAACGTTACAACATCAAGTGGAACTGCAAAAAATATGAGTAGTACATCAACATATGCTACTGCCAAATGGAAAGTATGGCAACCTGATGGAACTTTGATAATTAATGGTACTGCCACGTATGCAGACAGGACAACAGGTCAAATATCATATGCCTTAACTTCAGCAAATACAGCAATAGCAAACGCAGGTGTTTGGGAAGGAGAGATAGAGTTCTTAAATTCAGCTGGAGCAATATCAGATCAAAGTGAAACATTCAATTTTACAATAGAGGACAGTTACTAATGACAGATATAGTAATGATACCAAGTGGATCTTGTGAAATTTGTGAACACAGTGCAAGTAAACATGAAGGTTCACAATGCTCAGTAGATGGCTGTGAATGTACTAACATTGCATAAACTTATATTACACAATACATAAAATTTTACATGCTAAAGATTGATGATATTAACGAGGAAGTTTATTTTCAGTTTAGAAGATCCCAAATGGAGGCTTTACATACAGAAAGACTAGGAGTGATTCACGTCAGTGATATTATTAAACCATGTATGCGTAATGTTATCTATAAAAAAACTACTAAAGATACTGGTATGAGTACAGAGAGTACAAAGTCTCTCTATTTTGGACAGGTAGTTCACTCCAATTCACAGGTAGCAAAAGATGATAAGTATCATGAAATGTTTTTTGCATATGACTATGTTAGAGATGAGTCATTAACAAGAGAGGAAGCACTAGCAATCCCTGTTGATGATCCAAGACACCTTGATATAATTTATGGCAGTGCGGATGATGTGCTAAAGATAGACGGTAAGTGGGTAATATGTGACAAGAAAACAACTGGTAGTATTGATTACTTTTCAAAGGCAACAAGCAAAGCAAGTGATTCACACAAGGATCAGATTAATAGATACAAAGTACTCTTAAAGAAATGTTATGACATAGAGGCAGACTTTGGATGTATCATTTACATTAGCAATAGAATTGAAAAGGACAAGAGAGACAAGCCAGCCATACTATCATTCAAGTTAAGACCTGTTGAAGAAACATTAGAAGACATGATAAACAAGTCTAACATAATTAAAGATGCATTAACTAACAAAACATTGCCTGAGAGAACCAAGTGTTTCCTTTGCGATGGTATGTGTGACTATGCAAGCATGTGTTTCACAGACGAAAGGTCATCCTTCGATTAAAAAAAACTATAAATAATAGTAAATAATAACTGTCATATAATGGAAGAAAACAGTGATATTTTCAATATTAAGAGTATAGGTAACAAGTTTGTAGTCACTGAAGATAAGAGAAAAACCATATCTCCACACAACAGTCTCAAGCATTTCAGAGAAGCAGACATACCAGCACTATGTGATCAATGTAAGTATCGTAGTGTAGATGCAGGGGGTAATGGCAAATGTCCAAAGTATGAAGAGGATGCAGTTTGTGTAATACGAAAAGATTACATATCATTCATCAATGAGTTGGATACAAGAAATCCAGAAGACCTAAAAGAGATAATGGATATAGTAACCAAAATCACATTTGAAAACGTAATGATGACAGCAACCCAATCAAAGTTTGATGGCGGTGTACCAGACAAGAACGGTAGAAGTGAAATCAATGTCTTGATGAATCTGGTAAAGTCACTTAGTGACCTCAACAGTAAGATAACAATTACAGAAAGAAAAGAGTTTTCCAAAGAAGGAGATATTAATACTATATTCAGACAGATAAAGGCAAAGGGAATTGGCAAGACCGACCAAGAGTGAGACCGAAGAACGTCTGGAGTTTATGCAGGTAATTGCTGACTGTGCTAAAGATGCTAGTTTGTTTAGTGAAGTATTCTTAGGTCATAAACTGTTTGACTATAATCAAGAATATGTTAACTGTAAAGACAGATTCATAGTCTATAGAAGCGGAAGACAGGTGGGTAAAACCATGTCAACTGCCGCCAAAGCTGTACACTTTGCCTTCTTTGCACCTCTAATGTTAAAGACAGTAAAGAATGACTGTACAATAGTTATCGCTGCACCTACCCAAAATCAAGCAACCATCATGTTCGACAGGATTCGCAGTCTCGTAATCAATAACGAGTTTCTCAAGGGATACATAGTAAGAAACACTCAGAGTGAACTGTGGATTAACTTTCTAGACAATACTGGAATGAGCAAGATCATCACAAGAGCAACAGGTGAGACTGGTGTTGGACTGAGAGGTTATTCCCCACACGTTATTATTGCGGACGAATGTTCCTTCATTAAGACAGACATACTCAGAGCCTTCCTGCCATCTGGTATGGCTACACAGGCAAAGGTATGGCTTACATCAACTCCGTTCTCCAAGTCAGGTTATTTCTATGAAGCGTGTATGAACAGCAAGCCTCTAAACCCAGAAGGCATGTGGACAGAGTTTCATGTCAAGTCCATGATGAACCCACTTATTGCAGAAGATCCTGTATTCATTGAGGAAATTAAGAGACTTACCAAAGAGGAGTATGTCCAAGAGGTAGAGGGTGAGTTCCTAGATATAGGAGATGCACTCATACCAAACTCACTCATTATGGAAGCACTTACTGACGGTAAACCCAAAGGCAGAGTCAAATACTATATGGGTGTGGATGTTGCAAGGACTGGTCGTGATGAGACAGTATTCACTATTGTGGGTGTAGACGAGGATGATGTGGTATACATTGAAGAAGTATATGCAGAGTCACAAAGTAACGTGGTTGACGTAGCAGGTAGAATAGGAGACTTTGTACAACAATTCCATCTACAGACTGTATATATAGACGAGACAGGTCTAGGTGGAGGACTAGTAGATCTGTGCAGAGAAAGGGGTATACCAACAAGAGGTGTAATGTTCTCACTACAGGAAAAAGCAGAAATGTATAAGAATCTTAGACTATTGTTTGAAAATCACAAGATAAAGTTAAAACAAATCAATAAAATGGTCTATCAACTGTCATATCTTAGAAGGGAATACACTGAGAGCGGTATAATGAAGATCAAATCATATGAACATGACGACTATCCTGACAGTCTTGTACTTGCCTGTAGAGCAGTCAACACAGGCGAGGGATGGTATGTACTTGATATGGGTAAGGCTCTCAAAGAGTCTTTATTCGGTTAAACTTTATATAATATTGTAAGGTTGTTTATATATGGAATGGTTAAACTGGCTAGAAAAAAAAACAGCTAGAACTATCAATGATGATTTTCCAAAAGGAAAACCTCCACACATAGATTATAATAAAACACCAGATAATGAAACTGATAAGACTATTCCAACAATAATACGAGCATTTGAAGATGAAAAAGATGAAGATCCAATGGTATATGATAGTAAAAATGCATCATGGGAATCATGGTTAGATAAGAACAATGCTATAGAAACAGACCATAAAAATGATAAGAAGGAAGAATGGGATGGTAAATTTAGCAGTTCTACTACTAGAGATGATGTAAAAGATGATGAAAATGATGATGATAAGGCTGTTAGTGAAGAAGAATCATTAGAAGAACTAACTGACGGTGAACTAGTAGAAATAGAAAAATTAAAGTCTTGGGAAACATGGTTAGAAAAGGATGCTTTAACAAACGCATGGATAGAGACAATTCCAAAGAAACCAAGAAATAATTCAATGATAGATTCACAAAGTTATTCTAGACAATCTACAGGTACAAGATATGAACAGGATCCTACAGGTAAAAGATCAGCATCTTCAAGTAAATGGAGTAAATTGGGTGATCTTGGAGAAATTAAATATGACAGAATATTGAATAATGAAGGAGAAAAAACAGATAAACATGTAAAAAATCATAATGCAGGTGGAAGTAAAAGAAATGCATTGGCACATGGTAATAAAAAAAGACAACAAAATGCTGCAACAAAAAAACCTACTCCACCAACAGGTAAGGCTCCAACTGGAGTTGGAAAAGCATGGGAAGCATGGTTGGAAAAGAATGAAAAATGGGATAAACAAGAGAAAGATAATGATAAAAAAAGTAAAATTAATAGAACAGGTAAAATTGGTAAAAAGGATGCCAAAGATATAGTTAGAAGAACATATGATGGTCAAACTCCAAATAAATTTATGCAGCAAGTAAATAGTAATATGGCTGCTGATGAAGAAAAACAAAGTGGTAGTAAACATAGAGGAGATAAAAGAGTTCCATTAACTAGAGTTCGTACACATACTAATCAACCTCTTAGACTTGGAGGAGTGGCAGAAGATACTCCTATAGGAGCATCACATCAAAGTGACCATCAGTTAAGAACTGGTAGAAAAGAACAATATATTGAACCAAAAAATGCTGATTTATGGAAAACATGGTTAGATAAAGTAGTTGAACATAAAGATGGAACTGAAGGAGTTATAGGTGCTATGACAAAAATACCAATTAAACGAGCTGAAACCGCAGAGGATATCAGGGAATCAGCAAAAGATCCTAAAACAAAGATAACATTAACACCAGATATGAAGAAGAAAAAGTCATGGGAAGAATGGGTAGAAAAACAACAAGGAGCAGGAGATGCACGATTTGGTAACCAACATCTAACAGGATTAGACCAAGAACCAGTTAACAATGAAGAGGATGAAGCAAACATTTTGCCTGCAAAAGATACAAATTCAAAGGAAAACGATGAAAAACAGGAAGAAACAGAAGATAAGGAAGGTAAAGATAATAAACCTTATAAAGCATTAAGTCACGAGTAATATCATGGAAGACTTGAACAAGATAACTTCAACTCGAGTCGGAGATAACATCCATTTCTTTGTAAATGGTGCAGAAGATAGTGGTACAGTCGTCAAAATGAACACCAGTTTTGTTACTGTTGTAAAAGATAACGGTGTATTACAAGATATTCACATTAACGATACGTTCTTCATTAAAGATATACTCGTAAACAAGACATGGAATGATATGTCTATGGAAGAAAGAACTGTTGCATTACATGACATTCACGCCTACAGTCCTAGATTCCTTGCAAAAACATGGCAACAACTTCCAAAAGAACTTAAAGATGTTATGTTAAAAAAATCTAACGTAGAAAATGCAATTCTAGGACAAGCAGGTAGATCTACTCACGGTATTCCTACCAACATGGATATTGATGCTCCAGAAGACTATGAAGGACAAACAGAAGATGTTAAAGTAGAACAATTTAAACATGAATCATTAAAACCTAGTACTAAAACTATGCAAGAAGAGATATGGGAACAATGGTTAGACAAAGGTGAAGGTATGGGTGAAGGCAGTGCTCCAGCACAAACAAGTATGGTAACTGGAACAACTGGTGTTTACAATGCTGTTTATGGTAAAGATGGTCGTATAAAAGGACAAGGTGAAGATAAAGAAGAAGAAGAAGAAAAAGACGATAAAAAAGACGATAAAAAAGACGATAAAAAAGACGATAAAAAAGAAGAGAAGAAAGAATAATGACAGTCGGTAAACCTGATTTTAATTTGAACAGTTTTGGTATTCAATATAAAGAAAAAAATGTCAAATATACAGAAGATCTGATAAAAGTTAGTGCAATTGATAATAAGACAACAATAGGTAATGCAACACCAAAAGAAGAAAAACAAACATCTGGTGGTCAAGCTGCTGATACAAGACTTAGTAATGGTGGATTTGATCGTAAAGAACCAAATCTTAGGGCTGCTGATGCTTATCCAAAAGGAACTACAGTACCAGTTGGTAAAAAACCAACATTACATGAATCTGGTCAAATGGGTAATGCCGCAGTTAATATAAATGACGAAGAAGATAAAAAAGGACTTTCATATGTACAACCATCTGGTAAATCACCAGCAGACCTAAAGAGAAAAGCTGCTGAAACAATATTAAAGGCAGTATTACTAAAATTAGACTTGATGAAAACATTAGCTAGTAATGCAGGATCTACTGTAGTAGAAGAAGGTACATCACCAACTAAACCAAATCATATTGGTGCCAATGGAGTACGTACACAAGACGGTCAACATACTGTTTTAGCTCATGCAATAGGTACACCAAAACAAGAAACAATTACCAATGCAGATGGTACCAAAAAAATAATTAACCGTCCTAGAACTGCTGAAGAAGTCACACATAAAAAAGGTAATGAAAAAAGATCATTAGCAGGAGATATGCAAATGTCTAAAGAACTTGAGAATAAAACACCAGAACAACTTAAAGAATCAATGGATTTAATTACCAATAATCAAACATATCAAGAAGGAATTCACAGAGATGCACCACTAACAGAAAAAGAAGGAACTGACAAGTTTGATGCAGCAGATCCTAAAACTCAAGCAATACTTGCAAGACAAGCAAAAAGAGATGCAGCCAAGAAAAAACGAGGAGAGATAGTAAACCATGCTATCAGTGAAATTAATGCCATGACGGATGGTATGAAAGAATTGATGAAAAGAGAGGGCGTAAAAATAGGTATGGGTGAAAAAGATACACGACAATCACAAGATAGATTTAATGAAGATCATCTTTCTGATTTTCCAGAAATGAAAGGTACAAAAGAAGGTAAAGAAGTTGAAAGACATATGAATGACCATGTGTCACCTGTTGATAACTAAAGACTTATAAATACAATAATTACAGACAAATACATAAGAACAGAACAAAGTAAAAACATAATTGACTATGCAAGTCGGTTATGAGTCGGTGCAAGGAAGTGTGCCTCCTCCTAAGAGGGCATAACTTGGACAGAAAACGTAGAGGGATACCTCGGGTTGTCAACGTGAGAACGCAGATGATCTACTGTCGATAGGCAGACGTAGGTGCAGTTGGTCAAAAATAAGATGAATTTTCATCTTGGGGACTGACTTGTGGGTATGAAAATAGTCCCACTCGACTACTTTACTTTGCTTAACAAGCCTTAAATAATACTCTTATAAAGTTTTAATGTGGTAAGACGAGATACCGATCATTATTGTGTAGAATGTAATGCTATACTCCCATGGAGATATAAAGGACGGCAAAGGATTTATTGTAGTAACACCTGTAGAAATGAATATACAAAAAAGAAAAAATCTACGTAGACGGTGGCACTCATAAAAGTCGCATATGCCTAGTTGACGGTAGTAAAACCATAGTAAAGATAATGAAGGATAATGATATTATTTACACTAACAATGAATTAGAATATCTTGCACTTGAATATGGATTAAAATACATCAATAATAATTATTCTAAAAATAAAGTGGTATTGTATAGTGACTCCATGCTTATAGTAAATCAGGTCAATGGTAAATGGAGGGTTACAACCAAAACATTACTACCTCTGTGTAAAAGGTGTCTTAATTTACTAGGATCTAACGTAAGTATACGATGGATTAAAAGAGATATGAATAAAGCAGGATGGGTACTGGAAGACTTGTTATTAAAATCTAAGATTTTGAAGGATAAGTAGTATTTGATACTTCACCTACAGTGTTATTGTCTTTAAACTGACCTAACATTTTACTAAACAGAACTGCATCACTCTCATACAGATTACCAGTCCTTGTCTTTTTAACAAAACTTGCAAACTTTCTAAACAATTCCTTATCTTCCCAAGACACGCATATTGTGGTATGTGAATTACCAATTTTACGTCTTGCCATAAGTAATCATTTATACAATAATATATAAACCTTTAGATAGCGTATATTTTCTTGGCAACTTTAACAGGGATGAATGGTATTGTTATTGGCAACCAAATAAGTCCCCATCTTATCCAAACCTTGATTGTTTCCTTGCTTCCATACCAGTTGTCATGTACAATAACAGTTGCGGCTGCTGCTCTGGTATTTGCTTTGCCTTCAGGTGAGTCATATACTCTGGTAATATGAAAAGTTCCAACAGCATCTTGATAGATAGCATGTAGTAACTCATGTCCAAGTGGCATAATATTTTGTCTAATGATGAAAGGATTCTTAACATCATTTACAAACATGTAGATTACCTTCATACCTGTAACACCCCATGCTATTCCATCACTAGTTTCTACGTCAAGATGTTCATAAAATGATTTAAAATCTTCTTGATCAGTAACAGGTATTATGTTAAGTTCCCAGTTATCCTCAAAGTTTTTCCATGCCTTATATCCAGAGTTACTGGTTCCGTCATGACCGTTTATCATAATAATACGCTGTATAATGTCATTGTATTTTTTCTCATCTATATTCTTAGTGAAATAATGTATCATTAATTTTAATTTAATTCCAAACATATAAATATTATCAATTATATAACATTGTATGGGTACAAAAATTAAAGGTAAGTATGCAGGTCAATGTAAAATATGTGGAAGTGACTGGAAAGTTGGGGAAGACATATTCTATCAAAAAGATCCTAAAGCAATTTGCTCAGATAAGGAATGTTTTGAAGAACAAGGTGGAAAGTTTACACCATATGCATCACAAGGCACTTTAACGTCAAGTTCTGGTGGTTGGGGAAAGACACCAATAATTACAAAATTACCTGAAGTGGAAATAAGTGATGAAGTTAAAAAAATTACAGAATATTGGGATCAATTCTTTGTAGTTGCACATCATAAAACAAAAGCTGTATATCCACAAGAGGATGTTAACGGTGACAGGTTTGGTCAAATTAGATCAAAGATGATGGATCAATTTATGGGATTAACAAATCTTATAAAAGAATAGATTTATATAATCACTTTTATTATATCATATTATGA
>Ga0308009_10001410_pt1 | contig 14067 bp, 16 predicted proteins | sample Neamet127_FD_203134 | JGI IMG/M metagenome (GOLD analysis project Ga0308009, IMG submission 203134) | Marine microbial communities from water near the shore, Antarctic Ocean - #127 | ecosystem: Environmental > Aquatic > Marine > Unclassified | place: Southern Ocean | collected 2014-07-24
CGAAGAAGATCAGGCCACAGTGAGACAAATTGCTGGCAAGCTGCACACAACTAGCTCATCTGCGAGTCGTAATATCTTGGCTCACACCACGATTAACAGACACCGTAAAGAGGGTACGGGTCTTGTAGAAACCCACGAAAACCCAATGAAACGGAACGAGAAAATCATACGCATCACCCCCAAAGGTGAACGCTTTTTGAGTACCATCTTAGGTCGTCTTTCCGACTCCTAAACACCGCTTTAAAACACACTACCATTTGCACAGTCTAATCACTGTGCTTTTGTGTGTCCGATAATAAATAACGAGGATTTAATCACATGGCTATATCAAATCAAAGTAACGGCACTCATGCAGTGTCATTTATGGTTCAAAAGAAACGCCATCGCTACGGTGGCTTTGCTTCGGTAGATGATGCTGAACTATTTGAATTACAAGCGCGTAATGACTTGAAAAAAGGTAAGGAAGTTACGCCCCCAAGTTTCTCAAAAATAGCTAAGAAAGCTATTCAAGACATGACCGTGGGATTCTGGCTTAACAAAACTTATCGGATGTATTGGCATGACAAAGCTAGTCCCGAAAAGATCAGGCTCAAGATGAAAGAGGCAGGTCTATGGTTTGGCAACACCACAGATATAAACGAGATAACAACAGTGGCCCTTGATGATTGGATACTCGCTCTCAAAGCTAAGGGAAACGCTAACGCAACTATTAATCGCAAGCTAGCTGTTATGTCAAAGGTTCTCAAGTTTGCTGACGAGAGCGTCCAGTTAAACCATTACCCAAAAATACACAGGCAACAGGAGCGTAACGGACGTATCCGCTATGTTACTCCAGAAGAAGAAAATCAGATCATGGCGACCCTTGACCACTGGCATCTACCTGACCTCAAGGACTCTATAAGCGTTCTTATTGATACTGGGCTTAGACGCTCAGAGTTGGGCAAGTTGATGCCTCATTGCGTAGAGGGGGCAGTTGTAGAGGTTTGGGATGGTAAGGGTAACATTGACCGAACCGTACCTATGACCAAGCGAGTCAAAGAGATTATGAAGAGGCGTGTCCAAGCCCAAGCCACTGTAGGTAAGTTGTTCCCTGTGAACATCGATACCCTCTCTCGTAAATGGGACAGAGTACGCTTTCACCTCGGTTACGATGATCTAGTATTACACTGTTTCAGGCACACCACAGCGAGTCGTTTAGTACAGCGCGGGGTGGGCCTAAAAACAGTCAAAGAGTGGATGGGCCACAAGGTTATCAACACTACTTTAAGATACGCTCATTTAAGTGCTAAGAATCTGGAAGACGCTGTTGCTGTTCTCGAACAGTAATGTATAATCACGGCCTCTCTTCGGAGAGGTTCAACCCTGTGCCGATGTGGTGGAATTGGTAGACACGCTAGATTCAAAATCTGGTTTCTTCGGGAGTGACGGTTCGAGTCCGTCCATCGGTACCATACAGGGGATATATATGTACCTTACATTTACAGTGGTAATTTCAGTGGTAATTTACTAAGTATCAGTGGTAATTGCCCTGCCCTCCTAACAAAATATACTTAACTATCAGGTACTTACCTATCAACGCAACAGATTCAAAATCCTATTCCTTCTTAAACCCTCCCTGTTCCAACCCTAATAAGCATACCCAGCAAGCCCTGCGGTGCGTATTTGTACGTCTAAATCATGTTAATGCCAATGTGAGAAGACTTTTTAGTAATTACCATCGTTTTAAGTTCTTTAGTAATCCAGTGGTAATCATTCAAACCTTTTTTTACTTGACTTGTCACACTAATGATGAAAGCACATTAGCGTACCGTCATAAGCCAACCCCCGTATCTCCCTAGGAGTAGTACATTATGTCTTACCAATACACACCTAAAGAACTCTTCAACATCCAGTGCGATATGGAGCAGGAGATGCTAGATAAAGGCATCAAGCGTTACCGTAAGAACCTACTCAAGACTCAAGAGAAAGGGTTAGAAGCTGACAGTAACTACGGCAATCTACTGATGAAGCAAAGCATTGATAAGATGGTCATTGAGTTGGACAAATACATTCGTACAGCCCTTAACGGTGATGCGGGTGTTCATGCTACAGCAGCCAAGATTCTCTCGACCCTAGACTTGGAAGTGTGTTCGTATCTCGCACTAAAGACAATCGTAAATGGCATTAGTAAATCTATAACCCTCACTCAAGTCTGCGTAGCAATCGGGCAATCAATCCATGACCAGCATTTAGGTGACAAGTTCCAGCAGAACAACAAGCTGTGGTTTAAATCAACGATGGACTACGTAGCAAAACGTAAGGCTTCACGTCACCACAAGAACCTGACAATGCGTAAGGCAGCAGATAAAGCTAACACAATGTATAACACTTGGGACACTCCAGAGCTTTACCATATTGGGTCAAAGCTAGTCGATATTGTCATCCAGACAACAGGCATGGTGAAATATAATATGGTACGCACGTCAAACAAAAAGACCACGTACCATCTAAATGCGACACCTGAAATCCTAGATTGGATTAGGGATGTTAACGCTATGTCTGAAGTCCTGACCCCTGAAGCCTTACCCTTTGTCATACCCCCGAAAGATTGGAAGACTGTGACCTCCAACGTGACCCACTCAAACGTGTGGATTCGGAAGTTCAGTATGATTAAGACTCGTAACAAATCTTTGTTAGAGGAGCTAGATGGAGACCCCTGCATGCAGCAAACTATTGACGGTGTTAACGCATTGCAACAGACAGCGTTTAAGATTAACAAGCGCATCATAAAGCTACAAAGGCAGTGTTGGGAATCGGACATGTCATGGGGTGGAATACCTGCTAGAGGCGAGATAGAAATGCCCCCTTCGCCGTTTCCTGATGTACGCACTAGAGACCTCAATGAAGAGGAGCAAAAGGTTCTTTGGAAACACAAGAAAGTATGCCAAGGACTCTACGAAAAGCAGACCTCAAACCTTAGCAAACAAGTGTCGTTTGAACTTAGCCTGAAGGTAGCCGAAAGGTTCCAAAAGTTCCCTGCATTACACTTCATTTATCAGTGTGATTATAGGGGTCGTGTCTACCCGATTGCTCAGTACCTCAGCCCTCAAGCTAACTCAATTATCAAGGCTCAACTAACGCTGGCTAATGGCGCACCGATTGACACCTATGAAGAGTTGACGTGGTTGTACCACCATGCAGCCAATGTGTTCGGATATGACAAGAAGCCTATTGCAGAACGCATACGTTTAATTGAGGAAATGATGCCTGAAATCATAGCCATTGATGATGACCCATTGAACAACACAAGCTGGAAAGATTGTGAAGACCCGTGGAATTTCCTAGCGGCTTGCTTTGAGATTGCAGCGTTCCAACGTGAGGGTTATGGTTTTGTGTCTCACCTAAGCTGCAATTTAGACGCAACAAATTCGGGACTTCAACTATATTCCTCTATGTTAAGGGATGAAGCAGGTGCAAAGGCTACTAATGTGACTGCCTCTGAGACTCCCGCAGATGTCTATCGGGACGTGGCGGAAATCACTGAGCGTAAGCTAATGGAAGAGGCTCTGCTGTCCACTGATGAGTCTGTATGGGCCAAGGCTTGGCTTGAATCTGGACTTGTGGATAGGGCTTTAACGAAGACCCCTACGATGACCAAAGTTTACTCAGCGACTTTGTTTTCATGTAGGGACTCAGTACGTGACAAGCTGACTGAACGGTTCGACACTGGTAAGGCTATTAACCCGTTCGGTAAAGATGAGGATGCTTTTATTAGAGGTACTTTTTACCTAGCAAAAGTGATCTGGTCATCTATTAGCGAATGTGTTGTTAGCGCACAAGAGTGTATGGATTGGATGACAAAGATTGCTAGGGATGTATCGAAGTTACAGATACCTATTATCTGGCAGACCCCTAGTGGCTTCAAAGTTATCCAACAGTATCCTGAGTACAAGAGCCTTAGAATCCAGACTCATATTGATGGGCATCTGATGCGTCCAAGGTTGTCTAATCCTGACTACCAAAAGGTAGATAAGAAGAAAGCAGCTTCGGGAATTGCCCCTAATTTTCTGCACTCGCTGGATTCCAGTTTCTTAATCCTGACCATCCTAAAATGCCAAAATCAATCACCTCCGTTAAAAAACTACTGGATGATACATGATTCTTTTGGAACAACAGCTAAACACGCTGCAACATTAGCCAGATGTTTAAGAGAGGAGTACGTGCGTATGTTTACCGAGCATGATGTCATTAATGACTTCCGAGACCAGATGCTTAAGGCTGTGCCTGAAGTAGATCAGCCACCTAAGCGCGGCAACCTCGACATTAATGAAGTTCTTAACTCTAAGTATTTCTTTAACTAGTGCTTGACTTGGCACACTAATGCTGAAAGAACATTAACGTGCCGTTACACACTACAGTACCGAAATGACGGAGTAGCCAATGGAAAACCAGATAGCCCTTATGATTTTTTACATCATCAATGGGCAACCAGTACCCCTAGATATGACAGTAGCCCTTCTCGCAGAGGGCATTGATGTGTCTACCTTAGAAGCTAAATACCAACGATAAAGAGAGTATCAGATTATGGCAGCACAGAAAATGTTAGTAACACCTAAAGGCTCTGCTGAATGGGTCAAACTGTGGACTCCCGATGTAAAGTTCAATCCGCTGGGCCTTTATACTATCAACCTTAAAGTGGCAGAAGATGAAGCTGAGGCTTTAACTACTGAGTTAAATAGGCAGGTTGATGCTTGTTACAACAGCGAGTTAAAGAAGAATCCCAAACTAAAGAACAAGATGGTCAAACGCCTACCTTACGAACAGCTTCTTGATGATGACGGTGAAGAAACAGGCTTCATTGAGTTCAAGGTAAAACTCAAGGCCCGTGTCGAAATGAAGAATGGTGACAGCTTCACACAGAAGCCAGTGGTCTACGATGCTAAAGGCCAACCTATCACTAAGGAAATATCAATCGGCAACGGCTCCATATGTAAAGTCGCCTTTGAAACAGTTCCTTACATGCTTGCTTCTACTAAAGAAGCTTCAGTATCTCTTCGTCTAAAGTCTGTTCAGTTAATTGAACTACGTGAGTTTAATAGCGAAGAGAATCCATTTGATACAGAGGAAGGATATACCTTTGAAGAAGACACCAGCCCGTTTAGTGAGCAAGCAGCCACTACCATCCCCCAAGCCAGTGAAGGTGACTTCAGCGAAGAGGAAGACGAAGACTTCTGAGGTTAGATACCGAAGCGGTTTAGAAAAGAGCGTGGCTCTTGACCTCACTAAGAGAGGTATCGACTTTCAATACGAACATGAACGTATCCCGTACATTGTTGAAAGGAAATACCTCCCTGATTTCCAGCTACCCAATGGCATCTACGTAGAGGCTAAAGGGTGGTTCAGAGATGAGGACTGTCGCAAGATGCGTCTACTAAAGGCGCAGTATCCAGACAAAGAATTTAGATTCTTATTCCAAAACCTAAACACTAAAGTTCAATCCAGAAGGTTCACAAACCAGCAATGGGCAGAGAAATACAACTTTGCTTACTGTGAGGGGCGTGTGCCTGACGCTTGGCTTAAGGAAACGCTAGATGAAAACAAGAAAGAGGACTGACTATATTGTCATCCACTGCGCTGCCACCAAGCCTAGTATGGATATAGGATTCACTGAGATTGATCAGTGGCATAAGAGGCGTGGCTGGCTTGGCTGTGGTTATACTTGGATAATCAGGCGTAATGGAGTCATCGAAGCTGGACGCGCACTCGAAGAATGTGGGGCGCATGTCAAGTCATTTAACCACAACAGTGTAGGTATCTGCCTAGTTGGTGGTATAGACGAAGATGGGGATGCTGAAGCTAACTTCACTCAGAAGCAATGGGACACTTTAGACTCACTCGTAGATGTGATGACTAAAATCTATCCAAATGCCGCAGTGGTTGGTCACAATGACCTTGACCCTAATAAATCATGTCCAGTATTTGAGGTGAGCGAATGGATGAGTCAGATCAAGGAGATTCGTACCTCCTAGCAGGGAAGTTACCCTGCCCTAAGTGTACAAGTTCAGACGCTTATCACGTCTACAGCAACGGGTGGGGTCACTGCTTTGCATGTGACTCAAACATTCCAGAAGATGTCGAACAGACAAACAGAGAGGTAGCACCAATGCAGCAAGGTCTAATCCCTAAAGGTGAGCATGTGTATATGAACAAGCGCAAGCTTGATGCTGATACGTGTGTGCTTTGGGATTATACTAAGTCAGACTATAAAGGTACGACAGTCCAAGTGGCTAACTATAAGGACAAGAAAGGTCAGACGATAGCGCAGAAGATACGCTTCCCTAACAAAGACTTCTTGTTCCTTGGAGACACTAAGAACATACCTTTATATGGTCAATGGCTGTGGCCTAGTGGCGGCAAGATGGTCACAATTTGCGAAGGGGAAATAGACGCATTAACCATATCCCAAGTACAAGGGAATAAGTGGCCTACGGTATCCTTAAGTCACGGCTGTGCTTCGGCAGTCAAACAAGTGCGTTCAAATATTGAATGGCTGCTTACGTTTGATCGTGTGAACATCATGTTTGATATGGACGATGTGGGCCAAGAAGCTGCACGTAAGGTTGCTGAACTGTTCCCTCCACGTAAGGCTCACATTGCTAGGCTACCTCAGAAAGATGCCAGCGACATGCTACAGCGTGGCTTAGGTGCTGAGATTGTCACCGCCATGTGGGGTGCAGAACCCTACTCACCAGCAGGTATTGTTAGTGGCTCACAGCTACGTAAAAGACTTGAAGATCGTCCCGAAGTTCAAAGCTATGCTTGGCCTGACTTCATGGAAGGAATGAATCAAAAATCTTATGGCATACGCTTAGGTGAACTTGATGTATTTACGTCAGGCACAGGTATGGGAAAGACCACCCTTATCAAACAGTTTCAGCACCACTTCATGCAGACCACAGACTTGAACCAAGCACTCATACACTTGGAGGAACCCTTAGAAGATACAGCCGAGGGCATCATAGGAATACATATAGGCAAACGCCTTAACCTTCCTGATGTTCGTGAGTTTGTACCTGATGGGGACTACTGGCAGGGGTTTGATGAGACCTTCGGTGCAGTAGATGACAAAGGTAACTCACGGCTTAACGTCTACGATGCCTTTGGTTCTCTTGATGAGACTGACCTGTACAACAAAGTTAGGTACTTTGCTACAGGGTTAGACTGCAAGGTTATCTGGATTGACCACCTCTCTATACTTGTGTCTGACTTAGGACAAGACAGCCAAGATGAACGTAGAGCCATTGATTCAATCATGCACAACCTTAAGATGCTGACCCAAGAGTTAGGGGTTTACATAGGACTCATTAGCCACCTTAAGAAAGCCCCACAGGGCAGATCGTTTGAAGAGGGCTACGTGCCTAGCTCAGATGACCTTCGTGGTTCAGGTTCTATTAAGCAACTATCAAACAACGTCTATGCAATCTCAAGGAACCAACAAGAAGAAGACGATACCCAACGTAACACGTCTACGTTAACTGTACTCAAGTGCAGGTACACAGGTAGGACAGGTAAGGCAGACTATCTGCTATTTGATGAGGCAACAGGCCGCATGGTTAAGGGTGCTTCACCTGAAGTCCAAGCTGTGTTTGGTGCCTCAGACTTTAATTAATCACTCCAACGAGAGGATGCTTTATGTCACGTTATATATTCGATTTAGAAACCAATGGCCTACTTGATGAGGTCAGTAAGATTCACTGCATTGTTGCGGCTAACCTAACCACACGGAAGCTGCATAAGTTCAGCACCGAGGCAGAGAATATCGAAGAGGGTCTACAGCTACTTGCAGATGCTGAAGAGTTGATCGGGCATAACATCATGGGTTACGACCTATTGGTTATGAAGAAGCTTTACCCTACTTGGCACACTAGTGCTAAATTAACAGACACGTTAATACAATGTCGGCTTATCTGGGGAAACATAGGAGAGGTTGATGCGACTAACCAAACCTTGCCCCCGAAGCTGAGAGGTAGGCACTCGCTAGAGTCTTGGGGCTACCGCCTTAAGTGTCTCAAGGGTGACTACGGTGTCAATGCAGATTGGGAAACGTACTCGAAAGAGATGCTTCAATACTGCGTCCAAGATGTACTAGTCAACGTAAAGCTATACGACAAGATCATCTCTAAAAACTATAGCCAAGACGCTATGGATTTAGAGCATGACATTCACCGTATCTGCCTAGAGCAGCAGACCTTTGGGTTTCCCTTTGACGAAGAAAAGGCAGCAGCACTTTACGCCAAGCTGTCGGGTCGCAGGGATGAACTTAAACAGCTTATGGTGGATACGTTCGAGCCTAACATTATTGAACTGAAGACCAAAACTAAGACCCTACCCTTTAACCCTACCTCACGTCAGCAGATTGCCGACAGACTTCAAAGACGCGGTTGGAAGCCCAAAGCTTTTACTGAGTCAGGACAGGTCATTGTCAATGAGACTACCTTAAAAGAGATTGAAGGTTCTATTCCTGAAGCGTCTTTGCTTTTGGAGTACCTAATGCTCGTTAAACGTGTCGGTCAGTTAGCGGAAGGTAAGAATGGTTGGCTCAAGCTATCTAAGAACGGACGTATCCACTACTCCACTAACACACTAGGAGCAATCACAGGACGTGCTACAGCCAGTAGACCTAATGTGCAGCAAGTGCCTAGTGACAGAGCAGAGTACGGCAAAGAGTGCCGAGAGTTATTCTACGCACCTAAAGGTTGGGAGCTATGTGGCTCCGACCAATCGGGCATCGAATTGAGATGTTTAGCCAGCTACATGGCGAAGTGGGACAAGGGGGAGTACGCCAAAATCATTCTTGATGGGGATATTCACACCACCAACATGGAAGCCTTGGGATTAACTGACAGGTCGATTGCAAAAACATGGGCGTATGGATTTTTGTACGGGGCAGGTGTTGAGAAGCTAGGCAACATAGTTGGCAAAGGTAAGAAGGAAGGTAGTCGCCTAAAGGCTAAGTTCTTAGAAGCTTTACCTGCCTTAAAGAACCTCCAAGATGACGTAAAGAAACAAGCTGAGTTAGGCAGTGTTAAGGGATTGGATGGTCGAAAGATTCCTGTACGCCACCAACACGCCTCCTTAAATACTTTATTGCAATCATGTGGCGCAATTCTCGCAAAGAGATGGGTCGTTACCTTCCACCAGCTATGCAAGGAGCAGGGCTATACCCACGGTGTCGAGTTCCAGCAATGTGCTTGGGTACACGATGAAATTCAAATCTTAGTTAAAGAAGGTACAGGTGACGTGTTCGGAAAGCTTGCTCAAAAAGCTATGCGTCTTACAGGTGACTATTACAAATTCGGAGTTCGACTAGATGCGGAATACAACATTGGAAGATCGTGGGCAGATACCCACTAATAAGAACTGTGTGTACGAATATGGGCAGTGGTGGTATGTAGGTAAAACTACAGTGGGGAGACAAACCGTTCTGTCACACAACGCTAAGAACCATAAGCGTATGTTTGTGGATAATAAGTACATCCCCCAATCTCACCCCTTATGGAAGTCAGGGCGGTACAAGTCATTCAATGACGCTGCCTTTAGTTCACTAAAAAACTACCCAAAATCTACAATCGGATGTGTCTACGTCATTAAGAATCCAGCATGGCCCGAATGGGTCAAGGTAGGTAAAGCTGTGGATGCTGAAGACCGCCTTAGTAGCTACCAAACCAGTGACCCGTACAGGTCATACATCCTCCACCACCACATTGACGTACCTAATCGGCATGACACAGAAACTAAGGTTCACCAAGAACTAGAACTTGTCTGTGACGATAGAAAAAATGAGTGGTTCAAAATTAACTTAGACGGGGCAGTCAATGTCCTTAACAAACACTAGAAGGGAATAACCCAATGGAAACAGGAAACCTATCGCTAATCATAACCTTTAACAGTGATTGCACGTCAGTGAAGTTTAAAGGTGAATGTGATGGTGAACCCACGATGGAACACAGTGCCTACGGTGCAGCCGTCTATGCCGCAGTGCAGGACATTGTAAATGAGGAAGAAATACTCATGCACTACTTGGAACTTGCCACCACTTTGTACGGTGAAGAAGATGATGAGGAAGTGCCTGAGAAAAAGCAGTTTGAACTTAAATTAGTCCACTAAATTGGAGAGTCCAGATGTCCCGTACCACCTTACTATTAGACGGTGATCTAATTGCGTACCGTATAGCCGCAGCACTCGAAAAACCTACCCACTGGGGTGACGGCCTGTGGACTCTCCATTGTCACGAAGATGACGTTAACAAAGGCTTTGTATCTAAGGTCGAGCAAATAAAAGCAGAGACAGGCTTAAAGGAAGTGGTAGTGGCTATCTCTAGCCCAACCAACTATCGCAAAGACATTAACCCTGAGTATAAAGCTAACCGTAAGACTACTCGCAGACCTTTGTGTCTCTACACGCTTCTTGACTTCGTTAAGGAGCAGTACAACCACGTCATCTTAGACAACATTGAAGCTGATGATGTCATGGGAATCTTAGCAACCCAAGACCCTGACAAGTACCTCATTGTCTCCGATGATAAAGACATGCTGACCATACCCAATGCACGTATCTGGAAAGATGGTGAAGTTGTCCACATCTCTGAAGAAGAAGCTTACGAACACTTCATTACCCAAGCACTCAAAGGCGACCCAACAGATGGTTACTACGGTGTTAAAGGTGTGGGTGAAGTGACAGCACGTAAGCTAATTGATAAGCACCGAGGCACCCCTGAGAGTCTTTGGGAAGGTGTACTAAAAGCTTACAAAGGTGACGAAGCAGAAGCACTACTGAACGCACGTATGGCCCGAATACTCACAGCAGAGCTTTGGGACAATGCCCCTATTTTGTGGCAACCACCTATCAATAAGGAACCATCCAAATGAAGAAACGCATTGAGCCTACTGTTGACCTTATAAACACACCACCTCATTACACTACCGCATCTATAGAGCCTATTGATTACATACGCGCACATGAGATGAGCTTTTGCGAGGGCAACGTCATTAAGTATTTAACTAGACACAACCATAAAGACACACCGATGCAAGACCTACTGAAGTGCCGCTATTACATCAATAAATTAATTCAAGACTTAGAACAGGAATATCGCCAAGCATGAACAACTACTTCCCCACTGACTACCAAGCTTTCATCCACACCAGCCGCTACGCCAAGTGGCTTGATTCAGAAAATAGGCGAGAAAATTGGGGCGAGACTGTAGACCGATACGTGTCTAATTTAGTGCTACCTAAAATCAAGGATGACGAAACAGTCATGGCAATCCGCGAAGCAATCACAGATTTGGACGTGATGCCCTCCATGAGAGCCATGATGAGTTCGGGCAAAGCCTTTGATCGTGACAACACGGCTGGTTATAACTGTTCGTACTTACCTGTCGATGATATTCGCAGCTTTGATGAGGCCATGTTCATTTTACTTTGTGGTACAGGTGTGGGGTTTTCTGTTGAACGTCAGTACGTTAACCAGTTACCAGAAGTACCAATGAACCTTATTTACTTAGACGAGACAATCGTAGTACCTGACTCTAAAGAAGGTTGGGCGTACTCACTACGTACATTAATATCTTCCTTGTATAGCGGTATAATACCTAAGTGGGATGTGTCCTTAGTGCGTCCCGCAGGTGCAAAGCTTAAGACCTTTGGTGGTCGTGCTAGTGGCCCTGCACCTTTGGTTGACTTGTTTCAGTTTGTGGTTAGCAAGTTCAAGGAAGCTTCAGGTGAGAAACTAACTAGCCTACACTGCCATGACATCATGTGTAAAATCGGTGAGGTTGTAGTTGTTGGCGGTGTCCGCAGATCAGCCATGATTAGCCTATCGAATCTCAGTGATGACCGTATGCGTCATGCTAAATCTGGTGCGTATTGGGAGGCAAACGGACAGCGTAACTTAGCGAACAACTCAGTAGCCTATACTGACAAGCCAGACTCCACCTCATTCATGCGAGAGTGGTTAAGTCTAGTCGAGTCAGGCACAGGTGAGCGAGGTATCTTCAACCGCCAAGCTGCACAGAACCAAGCAGCCAAAAACGGTAGGCGTGATGCCACCTATGAGTTTGGAACAAATCCGTGTTCGGAAATAATATTACGCCCATATCAATTCTGCAATCTCACCGAGGTAGTAATACGCTCTACTGACACTGAGCAAGACCTTGAGCGTAAGATCGCAGTCGCTACAATCCTTGGGACTCTCCAAGCTACCTACACTAAGTTCCCGTATCTACGTCAGGTTTGGCAAGATAACACTAACGAAGAACGTCTTCTTGGTGTGTCACTTACTGGCATCATGGATAACCCCTTAACCACTACAGCTAACCCTGATCTTCAGGGACTACTAGAGCGTCTTCGCGCTGTCTCAGTAGAGGTTAACAAGGAGTGGGCAGGTAAGTTAGGCATTGCAGTATCCACAGCAATCACAGCAGTCAAACCTAGTGGCACAGTCAGCCAGTTAGTTAACTCTGCTTCAGGAATCCATGCGCGTCACAGCGAATACTACATTCGTACAGTACGCGGTGCTTTCAATGACCCCCTTACGCAGTTTATGAAAGATCAGGGGATTCCTTGGGAGCCTTGCGCCCACCAGCCAGACACAACAGTAGTGTTTAGCTTTCCTCAGAAGTCCCCAGACCAAGCCGTGTTGACTGAGAACACAACGGCTATTCAGCAGCTAGATACTTGGCTTGCGTATCAACGTCATTATTGTGAACACAAGCCCTCAGTGACCATCAACGTCCTTGCAGACGAATGGTTAGAAGTGGGTGCTTACGTTTACAAGAACTTTGATGAAATGTCAGGTGTAAGCTTCTTACCGTACTCAGAACACATCTACCAGCAAGCCCCTTACCAACAGTGTGATAAGGAGAGGTATGAGTTGTTCTTAAAGCTGATGCCCAAGGCTATTGATTGGTCAAAGCTGTCAAACTACGAAGTAGAAGACACGACCATAGGTTCTCAGACATTAGCTTGTTCTGGTGACTCTTGTGAAATCGTTGACCTCGTATGACGTTTGTAAATTACTTTAAAAAATTCTACTGGGGGTGGCGTATACGCTACTCCCTTTATTCAACGGCTAGAGATGTAGCCAAAATTGAAAAGTTAATTACTAAGGAGTTAAACAACCGTGACAACATCAACAAGTGACGTAACTGGCTTACCTATACGCACCAAGGCTAAAACTGACCTGTATGACTCAGGGTGGGAGGCTTTATTTAACAAGTCTCCTGTACCCCTTGGGGAAGACACTCGACCTAAAGATCGTATTAAGCAAGGCATCTCTCCTCATGCAAGTATAGAAGATTGGGACTGCCGAAGATGACGTTCATGATTCTGTTTGAAGAGATTATGGACGGTTTTAATTGTGATTTAAACACAGCAATGCAGCTATACCAAAGAGGCACGATATGGGAAGACTAATATCAGTTGATGAGGATTATTTTAACACAGTTGAAAAAGACTCTGAGTTTTTAAGCTGCCTCACTAGTTGTGGGGTGCATACGTGGGAAGGTTTTGAAGAGGCACTAACTATGTACGAAGAGGATTGCGAATGAACGCTAAATGTGTCTATTTTCCTTTAACGTACCGTTACAGTAAAGCCTTATGAAAAACATACTTGGCACGTCTTTGGGTGTATCCCAAGGACTTCTCACAACTCTCGACAAGCTATTCCCTGACAAAATCCCAATAGGCAAGATCGGCCTAGAGGAACTTCGGTTTCTCCAAGGCCAGCGGAGTGTCCTTAAGAAACTTAGAGAGTTATCCGAAGACGATTTTAATAATGAGGAGTAAACCATAAATGTGTTTATTCGGTAGTCCCAACAAACCAGCACCAACAGCACCTGCACCTGCTAAATCCCCAGCAACCTTAGACTTTTCAGATGTGGAAACGACACCCAGCAGTGCGCGTAAGCGAAGGGCCAAGGGTAAGCGTGGAGTGCGCAACATGAGGTCTACTTCAGGTATGAACATGGGTGGCTCAAGCCCACCTAGTTTAAACATACCTAGTAATAAGGGAGGTAGTTAGTATGTG
>Ga0308009_10001412_pt1 | contig 14059 bp, 11 predicted proteins | sample Neamet127_FD_203134 | JGI IMG/M metagenome (GOLD analysis project Ga0308009, IMG submission 203134) | Marine microbial communities from water near the shore, Antarctic Ocean - #127 | ecosystem: Environmental > Aquatic > Marine > Unclassified | place: Southern Ocean | collected 2014-07-24
ATTTGGTGAATTATACGACTTGGTAAAAGACCCTTTGGAAATGGACAATCTATGGAATGACCCGGATCACGCTAGCGTTAAGGGCGAATTGTTGGGGGAGATGGTGATGGCGATGATTGAACACCAGGAAACATCGCCACACCCAACGGATTTTGCATAAAATTATCACTTTAGTGCCTGGGTTTTCCAGTACTTGATTTTGAGCCTATTTCTAGATAAATTTTCACGACTATAATTTTGTTTCAAGGGGGATATTGAGTGACAAGGTCGGATTTCATTTCTGGGATTGTATTGCTGGTGTTCGGCTTAGTTTTTTTGTTCGTCTTGATTCCCCACGATATTGAAGCCGGACCGGAAGGTGTTTTGCCGCCGAGCCTAGTACCGAATTTGATGGTGGGCGGTATCGCACTCTTGTCGCTCATTTTGATCGTTAAAAATTGGAAGCGCCCGGGCGGTCAAAATGTGGCAAGAGAGCAGTCCCCGATTTCCATTTCTGAAGTTAAGGCTGTGGCGTGGGCCATTACAATAATTGGGGTGTCGATCCTTTTGTTCCTATGGGGCGGTGCGTTGCCGGCTGCGACGCTTCTCGTCATTGGTTTGATGTTGGCGATGGGTGAGCGACGGCTCTTACCGCTTGTCGTAACGCCAGTGACGTTACTGATTGGCGCGTACTTACTTTTCTACCAATTGCTTGGGACATCTATAGAGTAACCCATGGAAAATTTAATCGGAGGCTTTCAGGATATCCTAACGCCGGTGAATATCGCCTGGATCGCGCTGGGTGTTACCATTGGTTATGTTGTCGGTGTGCTGCCGGGCCTTGGCAAAGGGACGGCGGTCGCTGTTGCAATTCCGCTGACCTATTACATTTCACCGCTTGCCGCGATTGCACTTTTGATCGGCATTGCCAAGGGCAGTACCGCGGGTAGCGCAGTTTCCGCCATTTTGTTGAATGCGCCGGGCGAACCTTCTTCGGCACCGACCGCACTGGACGGATATCCGTTGGCACGACAAGGCAAGGCGCATAAGGCGCTTAAAATGGGCCTATTCGCCTCAGTAATTGGCGATTTTATTTCAACGCTTGTGTTGATTGTGCTCGCGGCACCCTTGGCGGAATATGCTTTACTGATTGGTCCTGTCGAACTTTGTGCCATCCTTTTGTTCTCGCTTACCTTTATTGGTGGGCTGTCCGGATCGTCACTCTCGAAGGGAATGATAGCCGCGTGTTTCGGCATTCTGTGCTCGACGGTTGGATTGGAAATAGAAACCGCCATTCCTCGCCTGACGTTTGGCGTTCTGGAACTCCAGGATGGATTGCCGCTTATCCCTGTAGCGATTGGCATGTTGGCGACGGCGGAAATGATTGTTCAAATGGGCAATCACAAATCCATAGACCAGCAAACTAGTCTTTTGGACGAAGGTAATGCGTCCCGTGAAGACAAAATCGTTCTATGGGAGGATTGGAAATATTGCATTCCCGCCATAGGGCGAGGTACGGCGATTGGCACGGTGGTCGGCATTTTGCCAGGTTTAGGGGCGAGTGTTGGCTCGTTCCTGTCTTACGGTGCTACCAAGAAGGCCTCTAAGCGACCGGAATTGTTTGGCAAGGGCGCTATTGAAGGCGTTGCTGCGGCGGAAAGTGCGGACAATGCGGTGGTGCCCGCCAGTTTGGTGCCTCTTTTCGCAATTGGCATTCCTGGTAGCGTCATCGCTGCCATTTTGATTGCCGCCTTCATTATTCATGGCGTTACGCCGGGACCGATGATGTTTGTTGAACAGCCCCGGTTGGTCTACGGAATATACGCTGCGATGATTTGTGCCAGTTTGTTATTATTGTGTATCGGCTATTTTGGTCTGCGGTTTTTCGCGCTTGTGACCAAGGTTCCGATGCGCATGATCATCCCGGTTGTGTTGTTCTTGTGCGCGATAGGTGCATTCTTGCAAGGGGACGGTATCTTCGGCGTGATGGTTATGTTGGCGTTTGGCGTTATCGGGTTTCTGGCTAAGAAACTGGAATTTTCGTTCGTCACCTTCTTGATCGGGTTCGTTATTGGGCCGTCCTTTGAACTAACATTCCGTCAATCTATCGCTTTGTTAAACAGGGATATTACGCAAATTATTGACCGCCCGATCGCTATTGCGTTCATTGTTTTAACCGTTCTTACAATTTGGCGGATAGCGGTTGCAAATGGGAAGAAAAACCAATTGGCGCAAAAAGACTCTGAAATTCCAAAAACTTAACATGAAAATTAACTAGGAGTAAGTTCTTGAAAAATTCTATGCTTAGCAATTTAGGCCTCACCTTTGTGGCGGCCAGCTTCGGAACGGCAGTGGTTGCCGGTCCGGCGCTCGCAGAATATCCAGATCGTCCCATTACAATGATGATCGGCTATAAGGCTGGCGGTGGGACTGATACGGTAGGGCGGGTTTTGGCAAAAGTCATGGGTGAAGACCTCGGCCAACAAATAAATATCCTTAACAAAGCTGGCGCCGGTGGAGGCATCGCTACAATCAAGCTAAAGAAAGCGAAGCCAGACGGTTATACGATCTTGCTGAACCCGTCGACGTCACTCACTCTCAACCCCTATCTGGTCAAAAAGCTGACCTATAGGATTGACGACTATACTTATGCTGGGATGTTGACGGCTTATCAAGCGGCCCTCGTGGCACCTATTGACCGGCCTTATAATAATCTTAAGGAATTTCTGGCCTATGCAAAGAAAAACCCAGGTACGAAATACGCTGCGTTGAATTCAACTGCGCGAATGGTCATGAATGTTATCACGAAAGACTCAGGGCTCGACATTAGTATTGTTCCGGTTAAAGGCGGCGCGGGCATGTTGGCGGTCGTATTTGGTGGCCAAGTCGATCTCGCCTATAGTGGAGGTATTCACCAGCAGCATCCAACGAAAATTAAGCTGATTGCAGCAGGGACGAGCTCCCGTCAACCGTTGGGCCCAAATATTCCGACATTACGGGAAGATGGCTACGATATGTCGTTTGATTCGTTTACGACGTTGATCGTGCCGAAGAAAACACCTAAGGCAATTGTTGCAAAACTTGAGGCTGCCTTGGCAAAGGCGGCAAAGAATCCGGATATCATTGCGCTTTCAGCCCGGGTAAGTTTCCCGATGGCGCATCGTAATGGCGCTGATGCGACCGCAGAAATGCACCGCCAATGGCGTGATTACGGCAAGCTCATCAAGGCTACGGGTACTACAGCAAAGTAACCTTAGGCAAAGTACCTTAAGTAAATAAGCCGGACGGGCGTGCTTGCCGTCCGGCTTATTTTTTTAACAGTAAGTCGCTGTCTACGCGGCCCAACTAGACCGTCCTTGGATGCCCCATTGGCCGCCTTTCTGGGTGAGAATATAAAAGGATTTATAGCTTCCAATCACGGAACCGTCCGGATTATATCGTGTAAATTGAACGCGGAAATGTACTTTATTTGGACCAGAATCAACTAATTCCACGTAATCCCAAGCTGAGCTGCCCCAATTCGTCGATTGGCCTTCCCGTTCCCAAACTGGCATCTTTAAATCTTGTGGTGTTTCCATGATAGTGATTTTGTCGCTATGGAAGCGGACATGGGGGAAATGAAACCAGCGATTCCGGAGCGCATCGGCGTCCTCTTTGTTAAAGGCGGCCATGTAGCCGTCCATCGCTGCACGGGCGGCGGCAATATTTTCATCTGAGTCTGTGGTCATTGAGGTTTCCTAATAGATTTTAGTTTAAGTTTGTCACGGCCGAACGCCGGATTTTAATTTGGGCCCCAGTCCCTGTTCTAGGCGCTCTTGCATCGCATCGACAAATTTGCAGAGGTAGGGACGGGTTTCACGAGGGTCGATGATGTCCTCCACGCCGAATGCTTCTGCGGTGAGAAAGGGCGATGAAAATTCGCGCATTTCGTCTTCCAGCTCTTTCGTGCGCTTGGCTGGGTCGGGTGAATTGGCGATGTCACGTCGGAAGGCGGCGACGACCCCGCCTTCAATTGGTAACGACCCCCATTCCGCTGAGGGCCAGGCGATTTTGAAATCTAGGTTGTTGTAATCCGTCATTGCGGCACCCGCCATGCCAAAGCAGCGACGAATGATGACGGAGGTTATAGGGACGCTCGCCTGCATCTGTGCATATTGTAACCGCATGCCTTCGACCAGAACCGCGTCGGACTCCGCTGCTTCGCCAATCGCGAAGCCCGGCACGTCAACGAAGAACAGGATCGGGATATGGAAACAATCGCAGAGGTCAACGAAATGGGTTTGCTTGCGTGCTGCTTTCGCGTCCACGGCGCCCCCAACCATCGGGTTGTTCGCGATAATGCCGACGACACGGCCATTCATACGGGCGAAAACTGTGATCGCCGCGCGACCGTAAGTGGGTTGAATTTCAAAAACCGAACCACGGTCAACGACCAGGGATATGAGTTTGCGCATGTTGTAGGGTTTACGCCTGTCGCGTGGCACGATGTCCAGCAAAGCGTCCTCGCACCGGTCCACGGGATCATCACAGGCAGTCCGTGGCGGTAACTTCCAGATATTTTGTGGCATATAGCTGAGGTATCGACGGATCATCGCGAAGGCGTCTTCTTCGCTATCCACGGCGTTGTGGATGGTGCCTGCGCGATCGACCGCGACCTTGTATCCACCGAGTTGTTCTTTTGTCAGCACACCGCCTACGCCGCGTTCCACCACGGCTGGTCCCGCTGCGAAAATTTGTGTTTTGTCTTTCACCATGACGGAAAAATGCGACATCACCGCGCGCCCCGCCGGGCCGCCCGCGGCAATGCCAAGCACCGCACCGACGACGGGGACTTGTCCCAGAAGTTCAACGAATATCTGTTTTGGGGCCTGGCTGTGCCCCGGCAGGACAGAATAGCCTTTGCTCTTCGCCGACCCGGCGCTGCCGCCAAAGCCGTCGATAAGCCGGATCAGGGGGATTTTATAGTCGAGTGCGAGGTCGTCTACGAAGCCGCCTTGGCCGCCCTTTCGCCGCATGCCACCCTGATAGGTACCACCGCCAATTGTAGTGTCTTCGCCGCCAATGGCGACGGGTCGACCTTCGATTTCTGCCAATCCCATGACATACGAGGCCGGTTTGACGCCAGTGAGCACGCCGTCCTTATAAACGCCGCCTCCAGCAAGCTTGCCGACCTCACGAAATGAGTCTGGGTCCACCACCCCGGTGATTCGTTCGCTAACGTTGAGGTGTCCTCGTTCTCGCTGCCGGTCGACCCTTTCGGCACCGCCCATTTCATCCGCCCATTTGCGACGTTGATTGAGTTCGTCGACTTCCGATTGCCACGACATCGCTCGAATTTCCATCTTATTTACAAGAGTCTATAACAACATCACACCATGGTGATGGGGTCCAGCCTTGTTGGGCTCCCCTGTTGGACAGAGTGGAAACGCGGCAGGTATACTCCGTGATAATGAATACTTCCCTCAGCGCCATCGATCCATCCGCCCTCGCCATATTCGATCTCCATGCAAAAGCGGCGCGCGGGGCGGGTCTACTAACTCTCCCCGAACCAGACGGCAAGGCGATTCTGGCTAAAATTGGCCTCGCCGTACCACGGGGCGTTTTCATTACTGATCCGCAGACAATTGAGGGTGATTGCGGATCGCTGAAATTTCCGGTCGCGGTTAAAGGTGTTTCACCCCAGCTTATACATAAAAGTGATTTGGGTGGGGTTCGCCTTGGCCTTCAAGATTTCAAGGAGGTGCGAAGCGCCTGCATTGAAATGCGCGATGCGGTTGGTGATATTTCCTTGGACGGGTTCCTGATTGAGGAAATGGCACCGCCCGGCGTTGAAGTTATCATCGGCGGACTCATCGACCCACAGTTCGGTCCCGTGATTATGGTTGGTATTGGTGGCGTCTTTGTCGAAATCCTCGCGGATGTATCTTTTCGCATCTGCCCTATCGATTCGCACGACGTGGCTGACATGCTCAATGAATTGCAAGCCGGGCCATTATTGGACGGTATTAGAGGCGGCGCTGTCGCGTCCCGTGCGGCGATAATAGAGGCTATGCTTCACGTTGGCGGTGAGGGCGGTATTCTGTACCAGCGCCAAACGGAAATCGAGGCGTTGGACATCAACCCGCTCATCGTGTCGGAAGACGGCGCGGTGGTGGCGGATGTGCGTATCGTTTTGCAGGAAACGCCTGCGCCATCGCTTGTCGACACGCCCGTAGACTCTATTGATGAAATTCGTGACTTGTTCCGCCCTTTGTTTGAGCCGTCGACAATCGCAGTCGTCGGCGCCTCGGCAACGCGGCGGATGCGGTCCAACGCGGTTATTGATCAACTTCTTCAATATGGTTTTGCGCGCGATAAATTATACCCAATCCACCCCACGGCGTCGGAAATTGATGGGCTCCCGGCGTATAAGTCATTTCAGGATACGCCGGAACCTGTGGACTACGCCTATATAGCCATTCCCGCCGCCCGTGTTCCCAATTTGCTGTCGGATGCAAAAGGTCGATTGCGGATCGCCCAAGTGACTGCAGGCGGTTTTGCCGAAGTTGGTAGGCACGATTTGCAAGATACGCTAGTGGCGGCGGTGCGCGAATCTGGTGCGCGCTTGATAGGGCCGAATTGCAATGGCGCGCATTCGCCGCGTGGAAAATTGACCTTCTGCTATGATTGTGCGCCGGAAGAAGGATCGGTTGGTATTATTTTACAAAGCGGCGGTCTGGGGATGGACACGATCCGGCGCGGCAATCACCGCGGACTACGCTTCAGCGGCGTCATAACGGTGGGTAATTGTGCGGATATAGGCGTGACCGATTTGCTGGCGTTTTACCTAAATGATTCGGAAACCAAGGTGATAGGCATGTATTTGGAAGGCGCGCCCGAAGGCAGGCGTTTGTTCAACCTTCTGCGCCAACGCCCATCAATGAAGCCTGTGGTAATCTTGAAAGGTGGGCGCAGTGAGCGCGGTGGCACTGCCGTGGTTACGCATACGGGGACCCTCAGTGGCGATGATCGAATTTGGGAGGCGCTGTCCCGGCAAACCGGTGCCGTGCTCGCGACGTCGCTCGATGATTTTATTGACAATCTTCTGGCGTTGCAAAGCGCTGAACCGCGCATTGGAGCGCCGACCGTGCGCGCCGTACTGCTTGGCAATGGCGGCGGTGCCAGCGTGTTGGGCGTCGACTCTTTCGCGCGCGTCGGGGTCGATATTACACCATTTACAGCCACAACCATTCAACGTTTGGAAGGGCTTGGCCTGGATCCGGGCGCGGCCTATTCAAACCCAGTTGACCTGCCGCAACCCGTGTTGGTTGCGCGGGAAGGTCGCGATACCGAGAATGTTTTACGTATCATTTGTGAAAATGAAGATCCGCAAGCGATCGTCATGCATGTGAATTTATCGGTCGTGATGAGCCTGGCGAAAGGAGGGGACGATCCGTTGATGAAGCTTCTCGACGTCGCCGTGCGGGTGAATCGTGCATTTCCGGGGAAAGCGCATTTTCTGCTGGTGTTGCGATCTGATGGCAGCCTTGCCTATGAAAAAGCGAAGATACGCTATCGTGCGCGGGCGTTGGAATGTGGAATTTCGACATATGATGAACTCCCCGCCGCTGCGAACGCCGTCGCCGCAATCGCGACACATGAAAATTATACAGCGCGGGAACGCCGAAACGGCGTCAAATATTAAAAGTGGAGGGTGGTTGCATTTCTGCTGATGTTCTGGCATATGTTCCGGCGAAATTTACGGTCATCGCAGCATTTCTGGTATTCTTGAGGACGACCCTTGAGGGCTAGCAAATGAAACGTTGTGTTTGGCGAGTAAGTTTAAAGCCACAAGTTTTCTCTAATTGTACAAGGTTGCACAGTGATGTTGGAATTCGTCATTGCCTGCGGCGTGTTTGCGCTGCTGTATGGTATTTGGGCTAGCCGGGTTGTTCTGAGCGCAAGCTCTGGGAACGAACGGATGCAGGAAATCGCGGCGGCGATTCAAGAAGGCGCTGCGGCGTATTTGAACCGCCAGTATACGGCCATCGGCATCGTCGGTGTCGTGGTGGCCGTATTGGCCTGGTTCTTTTTGGGGTGGCAATCGGCGCTTGGGTTCGCAATTGGGTCCATTCTGTCGGGCGCAGCCGGCTATATTGGTATGAACATTTCTGTTCGCGCCAATGTCCGCACTGCCGAAGGCGCGCGGGAAAGTTTGGCGCGCGGCCTTGATATCGCCTTTAAATCTGGCGCCATAACGGGGATGCTGGTTGCTGGTTTGGCGCTTCTGGCCATCGCCGTATATTATGGGGTTTTAACGTCTATCGGACTTGAAGGTCGGGAACTGATTGGTCCGCTTGTGGCGCTTGGCTTTGGCGCTTCGCTGATTTCAATTTTCGCGCGGCTTGGCGGCGGCATCTTCACCAAGGGTGCCGATGTTGGCGCCGACCTGGTGGGCAAGGTCGAAGTGGGCATTCCCGAAGATGACCCCCGAAACCCGGCGGTGATAGCCGATAACGTTGGCGACAATGTTGGCGATTGCGCGGGCATGGCGGCGGACTTGTTTGAAACCTACGTTGTTTCCATGGTCGCCACGATGGTGCTGGGCATTATCTTTTTCACCGGCGAAGAAGCGGCGAACTTCATGATGTACCCGCTGATGATTGGCGCGGTGTGCATTATCACGTCGGTTATCTCAACGTTCTTCGTAAAGCTTGGCGCTAGTAACAACATTATGGGGGCCTTGTATAAGGGGTTCATAGTGTGTGCGGTGCTATCTGCGATCGCGCTGTATCCAACGACAGATTATGTCATTGGATTGGAGACAAAGTTCGACGTTATGGGCAAAACCTTCACTGGCATGAGCCTGTTCTATTGCGGCTTGGTTGGATTGGTGGTGACGGGGTTGATTATTTGGGTAACCGAATATTATACCTCCACGGAATACCGTCCGGTCCGTTCAATCGCGCTGTCGTCCGAGACGGGCCATGGTACGAACGTCATTCAGGGCCTCGCGATCTCACTTGAAGCGACGGCGGTGCCAGCGTTGATCATTTGCGCAGCCATTGTCTCGACCTTCATGCTGGCGGGACTGGTCGGCATCGCGATTGCGGTGACGGCGATGTTGGCGGTGGCGGGCATGGTTGTTGCGCTCGACGCCTACGGTCCTGTGACGGATAACGCGGGCGGCATTGCGGAAATGGCGGAAATGGACGAAGACGTCCGGAAAACCACCGATGCGCTGGACGCTGTCGGAAACACCACGAAAGCCGTGACCAAGGGGTACGCCATCGGGTCCGCTGGATTGGGCGCGTTGGTGCTGTTTGGTGCCTACACGCAGGATTTGGAGTTCTTCATCCAAAATGCGACGGGAGATAAATTTGCGTATTTCCAGGGTGTCACGCTGGACTTCTCGCTTTCCAACCCGTTTGTCGTTGTCGGCTTGTTCCTGGGTGGATTGCTGCCGTACCTGTTTGGTGCCATGGGCATGACCGCCGTTGGCCGCGCCGCCGGATCGGTGGTGATTGAAGTACGTCGGCAATTCCGGGAAATTCCGGGGATCATGGAAGGCACGGCCAAGCCGGAATACGGTAAATGCGTTGACCTGCTGACCCGCGCCGCGATTAAGGAGATGATTATACCGTCCCTGATGCCGGTGCTGGCGCCGGTCGTCGTGTTTGGTGTGGTGTTGCTAATCGCGGATAAGTCCGCAGCCTTCGCGGCGCTTGGCGCGATGTTACTGGGCGTGATCGTTACGGGGTTGTTCTTGGCGATATCCATGACGGCCGGTGGCGGCGCTTGGGATAACGCCAAGAAGTACATCGAAGATGGCAATCATGGTGGCAAGGGTTCTGACGCGCACAAGGCTGCGGTGACCGGTGACACGGTTGGCGATCCGTACAAGGACACGGCCGGACCGGCGGTGAACCCGATGATCAAGATCACCAACATCGTCGCGTTGTTGTTGCTGGCGGCGCTAGCGCACTAAGGTTTAGGGCGTACGCAACGCTCATATACGGGCGAATTGTTAACGGATAAAGCGTTCAGGGCGACCTGGACGCTTTATCCCGTTTGCGGCCTTATTTGCCGAAGCGACCGAGATTACCAAGCAATTGGTCAATGATTGAATATTTTCGGCCAGCGGTTGGCGTTGTTCGTTCGACTATTTCGACCTGTCGCTTATCGTCTTTGTTGTAACGATGGATGGCTTGGACCACGTTTTTATCGTTGAAGTAAACGGCGATGACTTGTTGATCGACGATTTCTGCTTCGAAGAAGGCGGTCTTTTCAGTTTTTCGGCTGATATAGTACCATACGTTACCGTCGAACGTGCCCCTGGTTGAAGGTGTTCCAAGGATGCGGGCGACCTGTTTGCGGTTATGAGATCCAATTTCGACCTTTGACAGTTCTGTGTCTCGGGGTAAATTTCCGCGAACGGTGACACGCGGGGCGCAGGCGGATAAGGCAAGGGATGCGATGACGAGGCTCGAAAGCGCCGCAAGATTGATCAAGCCTGGTTTACGCATTTTGGATCGGTTTCCGTTATTGTTTGGTCGTTCAATTGTTCGAGGGCGGTTTGGCCCGGAAATTTGTATTGGTGCGTTTGTAATATATAAGGACATAGTGTGCATTATGCGAGCGTTTGCACGGACATCATGGCCGGAGAACGCTGGAAATGTCATCCTGAGTGTTAATCAAGGGAGCAGGGGCCGATGATTCGCTCATTAAAGCGGCTGTTTCAGCCGTCTGCACAGGACGTTGCGGCGCGTCAGCTATACATCGCAACCGTGAACCAGGCCCGCAGCGTCGCATTTTATGAACAGTGGTCGGTGCCGGATACGGTAACGGGGAGATTCGACATGATTTCGCTGCACGCTTATATAGTCATGCGCCGCTTGATGAATGGGCCGTCGGCGAAAGCGTTTTCAGAGGCGTATTGCGGTATGATATTTACTGATATGGATCGAAGTTTACGGGAAATGGGCGTTGGCGATCTTAGCGTCGGCAAAAAGGTCAAAAAACTTGCCGAAGGATTTTACGGTCGCGCCGCCGCTTACGAAACTGCGTTAAATGGGGGGCAAGATACTCTGTCCGACGTCTTGCAACGGAATATATATGGCGGCGAAAACCCCGGCGCTTCCGTGCTGTCGGCAATGTCCGTTTATGTCCAGGAAAGTCTTGTGACGCTCGCAGGGCAGAATTTGTCGGATATTATAGAGGGCGTGGTACAATTCCAACCGCCGCCGGGTGCTGAACCGAGTGAACAAAACGGGGTGGGCGCATGACGGATATTAAGCTGGAGTTTTCCCGACTATTTGACACCGGAACGGTAGGGCGCGATCCTAAAAAAATTGTGCTGGAAGCCAACAAAGAGGAATGTGCGGCTCTGGCGGCGCGGCTGGACCTAATCAGCATTGAGTCGATTTCAGCCTCATTGCGCGTGGCGCGAACGGGCAGAGGCCCCGTGTTCCGGGTAAAGGGTGTCTTGGTCGCCAATGTCGTCCAGCGATGTGTGGCCTCTCTGGACCCTTTGGTGGCGCATGTCGACGAACAGGTTGAGTTCCGTTATGGGCCGGGGGGCGGACCTGCTGGTAAGTCGGCGTCTGATCTTGATTTGTCCATCGAATTTGATGATCAGGACCCGCCTGAGCCCATGACGGGTGATTTGATTGAACTTGGTGAACCCATTGCGCAGTTCCTATCGTTGGCGCTGGATCCTTATCCTCAACTGCCCAACCTGGATAAAGGCGGTTGGTCGCAGGACGAACCCGGATCAGAGGCGGCAAATGCAGCCAGTGACCCGAATGACCCTGAGCGGGAAAATCCTTTTGAAATTCTCGCGACTTTGATGGATAAGAAAGAGTAGCCTATACTTGCTGTTTCCACGGTTTCTGTATATGTAACCCAACAATTTTGTGTTTACCTAAAACCGAAAGTGCTAATTCATGGCAGTCCCTAAGAAAAAGATATCGAAATCGCGCCGAGGCATGCGCCGCGCCCATGACGCTTTAACCACGACGTCATCTACCGAATGCATGAATTGCGGTGAATTGAAGCTACCGCATCACGTTTGCGCCGCATGTGGGCATTATGATGGACGTGAAGTCATGGAAGCGTCGGCAGTATAACATTGTTATGATGGCTATGGTGTGCGGACCTTGACGGACGACCTTGTTATCTCACTCGATTGTATGGGCGGTGATCGTGCGCCACAAATTGTGGTGGACGGTGCAGCATTGGCGCGTGAGCGTTATCCTGAACTGCGGTACTTGATGTTTGGTGATAAAAAGCAGTTGACGCCTTTGCTGGACGCCCATCCCGAGCTTGTCGAAATAACGACGATTCATCATACCGACAGTGTAATTTTAAACGAAGACAAGCCCTCGACTGCGTTACGGTCGGGACGAGATTCAAGCATGCGTCTGGCGATTAACGCGGTGCGCGAGGGGCAAGCTGCAGCCGTCGTGTCGGCGGGGAACACCGGTGCGTTGATGGGCATGGCGAAATTCGTTTTGAAAACCCTGCCAGGCATCGCCCGTCCGGCGATTGCGGGGATTATTCCCACCGCGCGTGGCGAAACGGCAATGCTTGATTTAGGCGCGAATGTCCAGTGCGACGCGGAAAATTTGGTGCAATTCGCCGTTATGGGCGAAGTGTTCGCCCGAACCGTGCTGGATTTACAAAGGCCAAGCATCGGATTGTTGAACATTGGCGTCGAAGATATGAAGGGCGTCGAAGCGGTGCGCGAGGCGGCTACAATCTTGCGCGAGACAACCTTGCCAATTGTCTTCAAGGGGTTTATCGAAGGGAATGATATTACGGCGGGTACCGTCGATGTTGTCGTCACTGACGGATTTACAGGGAATGTTGCCTTAAAGACGGCGGAAGGGACCGCGAGCCTTTACGCCAATTTCCTGAGAGAGGCCTTCAAAAGTAGCTGGATGTCGAAGCTGGGGTACTTGTTGGCGAAAAACTCGATGCAAACATTACGCACGCGCTTTGATCCCCGTCGATATAACGGTGCGATGTTGTTGGGCCTCAACGGCATTGTCGTGAAAAGCCACGGTGGCACGGATGAAGTTGGTTTCTCCAACGCAATCGGGGTCGCCGTGGAAATGACTCAGCATGGATTTATTGAAAAAATGACCGACGACTTCAATAGCCTACAGACCGATTTGAACCCGCAGAAAGAGGTTGCAGGTCAGTAATATGCATAGGTCTTTGGTTCTTGGATGCGGTGCCTATCTGCCTGAACGTGTCGTCACGAATGAAGAGTTGGCGAAAACAGTCGATACCTCCGACGAATGGATTGTGAAACGGACGGGGATTAGGCAACGTCATATAGCTGCTGATGGTGAACTAACATCCCAATTGGCGGTCAACGCCGCGCAGGATGCGTTGACGCGCGCCGGGGTTGAAGCCAGCGACATCGACCTAGTCATCGTTGCCACATCAACGCCTGACAACACCTTCCCGGCGACCGCGACGCGCGTTCAAGCGGCCCTGGGGGTGCGCCAGGGAGCCGCCTTTGATGTTCAGGCGGTATGTGCGGGATTTATCTACGCGTTGTCGGTCGCCGATAATATGATCCGGTTAGGTCAAGCGACGACGGCGCTGGTCATCGGCGCCGAAGTTTTCAGCCGAATTCTTGACTGGGAAGACCGGGGAACGTGCATTTTATTCGGTGATGGCGCGGGCGCCATGGTTATACGTGGCGTCGAAAATGGGGGCGATAACGCAGCTCCGGGAATATTATCGACACATATTTACTCCGATGGCCGCTATTATGATATGCTCTATGTGGATGGAGGTCCGGGTTCGACAGGGACGGCTGGATTTTTACGCATGGAAGGCAAGGAAGTTTTCCGTCATGCGGTGAGCCGGATGGCCGAAGCGATTGAAACAGCGCTGGAGCACAACAATCTGACGCTGCCTGACATTAATTGGTTAGTGCCTCACCAGGCGAATATTCGGATTATTGAAAGTATTGGGCGACGTTTGCGGTTGTCGCGCGATAATGTCGTGGTCACCGTGGACCAGCAAGCGAACACGTCTGCCGCGACAATTCCATTGGCGTTGACGCAAGCGCAAAACGATGGAC
>Ga0308009_10001430_pt1 | contig 13910 bp, 14 predicted proteins | sample Neamet127_FD_203134 | JGI IMG/M metagenome (GOLD analysis project Ga0308009, IMG submission 203134) | Marine microbial communities from water near the shore, Antarctic Ocean - #127 | ecosystem: Environmental > Aquatic > Marine > Unclassified | place: Southern Ocean | collected 2014-07-24
CTATACGAGAAATATTATTATTTCTATTCATGCAGAGGTTGGTAACATAAAACTGACCGCTAAACTTTGCAAAATGGTGGTCCCGACAGGATTTGAACCTGTGACCCCTCGCTTCGGAGGCGAGTACTCTATCCAGCTGAGCTACGGGACCATTTTGTATCAATTAAAAGCGGCACACGGCTGTACTTCTGCAAATTGAGTAGCAGAGCGACTTTGTGCTTGCTTAGAAACCCATACATCAAGCCCGTTATACCTTACAACCCATTTTTGACAGACATTGTTTGGTTACCTTGAGTTTCAACTATACAATTCAAATTGACGCTGCAGATATTGATTTAAAACAGATCTGACTTGTTGGCAGGGATCCGCTGCTAGAGGGGACTACTTGCCCCACAGACGTTCTTGGCCACAATCCATATGCACAAAATTTGACCGTGAGTATCGCCCAACGCCACCAGCGGCACAGGACCAGGCAGCACTTGCAATTTGTCTTACAGATTTTCCCTGCATGCGAAGATCTGCAGCTTGGCCGGTCATGTGCAGCGATTTTTTAGCAACATTACGCGAGCTTGATCTTAGTAGAGCATTAGTTTCTGGGGTCCTGTAGCCAGAGAGCAGAAGGAAAGGGGAGGATGTGTCTAGTAGTTTTTGTGAGGCAGAAATAATATCCACTGTGCGTGTATCAATCACACTCAACTTATTTTGTCGCCAATCGCGCATGAACCAATTGACCTCAGCGAGGGCGTCTTTGATGTACTCTCCTTCAATCCAATAGATCATGTCTAAGGTCTCACCAGTCCGAGTGGAATACATTTTGACCCGACGGATGTCTCCGGCCCCTCGCATGAAACCAGCAGAATTTGAATAGCTTGGTGCAGCAACTAGGGCCGTGGCCGCAAATATACCTAGTAGCCCCCTTCGCGATATTCCATAATTCAGGTTGCTCATCTAACTTCCTAAGTGCGCGCTTCTATGTTTAGTTAAAAGTAGTATTCGTATATTAAAATTTCGATACCATAATCTAACCTCTTCGCAAAGCCCCATAGCTCTAGAATACTGTGTGCAGGTGTTTTAGATGGGTTCTTCTTGCGTAACTTTTAATACTATGAGTGCGACTTAAGCGATACAATTTTCAAAACAGGAGGTCTCTTGCGTAAAAGTAATTAGACTTTTGGTACGTTAATGACCATTTCATACTTATCTTTGGATTTGGAGTTGCTGAATAAATGTCTTTGCATCGTTTGAAAACTTTCGGCTTTATGGTTTTAATCTATCTGAGTTGTTCTGGGTTGCAGCCTGCGGTAGCACAAACTTTTGGATTTAAACAATCTGTGGCTCAAGCCGCTGCGTTGGACAGGGCGGTGCACGAATTTTATAAGACTCGCAATTATCAATCATTTTGGACCGGCGACACGCCTCCTGAGAGGTTTAGGCTACGTGCCTTGATTAAATCCTTCTCGGAGGCTCGGCTGCATGGTCTTCCAACAACAAAATTTAATTCAGAGACCTTGATATCAAAAATTCTTGCTTCAACTTCTTTTGGAGCCATGGGGCAACTGGATGTGGATCTTACAGTAAAGTTTCTGGACTATGCTCGTAGAGTGCAATCTGGTATTTTGATACCCTCTGAGGTGGATGAAGAGATTGTTCGCAAGGTGGTTTACCGAGATCCTACAAAAATACTTGTCGCGCTTGAATCTACTAATGCGGCAGTTTTTTTTAAATCTTTGCCGCCGCAAAGTGTAGAATATGCCCGGCTGATGAAGGAAAAGATGCGTTTTGAGCATTTGGTGGCAATGGACGAATGGGGCAGTGAGGTGGCTGCCTCAACACTTGGCCCCGGCGCCTCTGGCGCTGCAGTTGTTGGTCTGCGTAATCGCTTAATAAATCTGGGCCATATGCAGAGGACGTTTTCGGCTACCTATAATGGTGAGCTAAAAAACGCAGTGCGGAGATTTCAAGCGGCTAGTGGTTTGTTAGTGACCGGCGTGGCTGGCAACTTAACGATGGAACAAATTAACGTGCCAGCTACCGAACGTTTGGCGCAGATTATGGTTGCTATGGAGCGTGAGCGGTGGCTCAATCAGGACCTTGGAGATCGCCATGTCTTGGTTAACCTAACAGATTTTACAGCTAAGATTATGGATTTTGGTAAGGTAACATTCCAGACCAATTCGGTGGTTGGTGCAAATGATGACGACCGCAGAAGTCCGGAGTTTTCCGATACTATGGAGCATATGATTGTGAATCCGAGCTGGTATGTGCCACGATCTATTATTACAAACGAATATCTACCCATGTTGCAGATGGATCCAAATGCTGTTGATTTTTTGGAGCTACGCGATGACTTAGGCAATGTTGTCGAACGGGCTGGACTGGATTTTAATGATTTCGATGAGGAAACCTTTCCCTTTGGTATGCGTCAGCCGCCCAGTGTTGGTAACGCGTTAGGCCTGGTGAAGTTCATGTTTCCAAATCGTAACAATATTTATTTGCACGATACGCCGGCAAAGATCCTGTTTGGCCGTGAAGTGCGCGCCTTTAGCCATGGCTGTATAAGATTAGAAAACCCATTCGAGTTCGCCAATGCGCTTTTGGCGGTGCAAAGCTCTGATCCTAAAACTCAATTTCAGGACGCTTTGGATTTTGGCGAAGAAGTACAAATTGATCTTGATACTCACATCCCTGTCCATATCATTTACCGGACTGCTGTCACCCTTCCTGGTGGTGGGCTTGAGTTTCGGCGTGATATATATGGGCGTGATGCAAAAATTTGGGAGGCGTTGCAACTAGAAGGGGTGGTTTTGAGCGATTTCACAGGGTAACAAGTATCCTAATGATGAGGTGCCCATTAATGACTGTTTTTAACTTGCAAGATTTGGCCAATGCATTGAATGGTCAAGCCGTTGGCGACGTCAACTTGAAAATCACAGGCGCATCTGAGCCGCAGGACGCCAGGGGTGGGATATTGGCTATTGCAACCTCTGCTGACTATGTTGACAAGCTACGCTTAGGGCGGGCTGAAATTGCTTTGCTGGACGCGGAAACCGATTGGCAAGACCTCAATCTAAAAGCTGCGATTTTAGTTGAGCGTCCACGTTTTGCCATGGCTGAGCTGTCCTCGAGGTTAGACTCGCGCTGGCGAGTTGGAGAGAAAGCTGTGCATTCTCAGGCAGTGGTAGACCCTACAGCACAGATAGCCAAAGGTGCGCAGATAGGGGCGTTTTGTTACATAGGTGCGGGTGTAGTTTTAGGTAAAAATGCTTGGCTCGGTACTCACGTTTCCTTAGCTAACGGTTGCAAGATAGGTGCTTATGCGACATTAATGGATGGTGTGCGTGTAGGCCGTGATGTGCAGATCGGGGAACATTTTATAGCGCATCCGGGCGCAGTCATTGGAGCTGACGGATTTTCTTTTGTGACCTCAGAACGTTCTGCGATTGAGAATGTACGAGAAACTTTGGGAGACAGTCAGGATGCTCAGCCGCAATCTTATTCCCGAATTCATTCTCTAGGTTCTGTGCGCATTGGCAACGATGTGGAGCTTGGGGCCAATAGTTGCATCGATCGCGGTACAATTCGTGATACAGTGGTTGGGGATGGTTGTAAGTTTGATAACTTAGCACAGGTTGGCCACAATGTAAAAATAGGTTTAAATTGTCTTATTTGTGCCCAAGTGGGGATTGCGGGATCCTCTGTCCTCGGCGACAATGTGGTTCTTGGGGGGCAAACTGGTATTAGTGATAATTTAGTTATCGGGGACAATGTGATCACTGGTGGTGCAACTAAAGTGTTGAGTAATATCCCTTCCGGCCGCGTCATGTTAGGTTATCCAGCGATGAAAATGGAAACACAAGTGAATATTTACAAAAGCTTACGCCGTCTACCGCGCATATTAAAAGATATTGCACAGCTTAAAAAGACTATTTTAAAATCTGAATAAAGCCCCTAAATTCCCTAAACGAGGGTTAGTTATGAGTATTAAAGACAAAATTATTGTAATTATTGCGGAACAGGGCTTACTTGATGTGACAGACGTGAAGCTGGAAGCGACGTTGGATGATCTTGGTATAGACAGCCTTGGGGTGGTGGAAAGTATTTTTGCCATTGAAGAAGAGTTTGATATCGAAGTGCCGTTCAATGCTAACGCACCGGAGAAGAGTGATTTTGATATTTCTTCTGTTGGGTCAATTGTAGTGGCAGTTGAAAAATTGGTTGCGGAGCAAATTTAAATCATGAATCGTGTGGTGATCACAGGTGCGGGTACTGTCAATGCTTTGGGTGGGAATGTGCAGCAAACTCTGGAGGCCATGCGTGAAGGTTGTTCAGGGATTAGCCCGCTTGAGTTTAGAGATGTGGTTCGTCTGTCTGTTAAAATTGGTGGGCAGGTTCGAGGGTTCGACGGGGCTAGGCATTTTAATAGCCAGAAAATAGCACTATATGATCGCTTCACTCAATTCACACTTGTTGCCGCACGTGAAGCTATGGAGCAGTCTGGTTTGATTTTTTCCGGGGAATTGGCAGAGACCGCTGGGGTAGTGTTAGGTACGGCAGCGGGTGGCATTAATACTTGGGATGACAATTTTAGGTCTGTGTATGAAGATGGAAAGAATAGAGTGCATCCCTTGGTCGTGCCTAAACTAATGAATAGTGCTGCAACTAGCCATGTGTCGATGGAGTTTAACCTTCAGGGACCATCTCTAACTGTTTCAACTGCCTGTGCCAGCTCCAACCACGCGATTGGGCTTGCTTTTCAGATGGTGCGTAGCGGCATGACCAGAGCAATGATTGCAGGCGGTTCGGAATCGATGCTCACCTTTGGTGGAATTAAGGCTTGGGAGGGTCTAAGGGTGATGTCGAAATCAGCCTGTAGACCGTTTTCGGCTAATCGTTCTGGCATGGTGCAAGGAGAGGGTGCTGGGGTGTTTGTTCTGGAAACCTATGTGGATGCAAAAGTCCGCGGCGCAGATATTTTGGCGGAAATTGTTGGATTCTCTATGACTTCGGATGCATCACATATTGTGATGCCCAGCAAACATGGCGCAGCGCGGGCGATGCGTGGGGCGTTGCTAGATGCTAAAATGGACGTGACCGATGTCGGATATATCAACGCTCATGGCACTGGTACTTCTGCGAACGACAAAACAGAATGTGCGGCTGTTGTCGATGTTTTTGGTGCCCATAGTGATAAGCTTATGATCTCATCCACCAAGTCTATGCATGGACATTTGATTGGAGGCACGGGTGCTGTTGAGCTGTTGGCTTGCGTCATGGCGTTGCGCGATGGGGTTATCGCCCCAACAATAGGCCATGAAATAGCTGACCCAGACTGCGCTTTGGATGTAGTTCCCAACATCGCTCGTAACGCAAAGGTTAAGGGTGTGGTATCGAATGCTTTTGCTTTTGGTGGTATGAACGCTGTTTTAGCTTTAAAGGGGGTTTAAGGTTTTTAATTCTCTATCAATACCTTGTAGCCTGAAGTAAATCCTTTCAACGACAATTTAAGGTTCTCTGGTTGATTAGGTGCGCGCGATGGGACCATGGTTACAGTGGCTTGAATTCCTGCCCTGTATCTTGTTAAATCATCTTCAGTTAACCCAATGCGAGCTACACAACCCATTTTTATACAATAGGAAAACGGGTAGATTTTGGCCTTATTCTCACCAATACGAATAGTGAGTTCAGCTGTTAGAAGGGTTTCCAAAGGTGTAATGACAGTTGCACCGGCTATAATTACCCCATTCGGTTCAATAATATTCAAAATGAACTCTGCGACTGGTGTGCCATCTACGTTGAGCATTAATTGAAACAAATGGCAGGGGTCTTTTAAATCCTTGGTTTTCTCGCAGCGCAGTGTCCAATCCCCAAATTGGCCTTTGTTATAATAATCCCCAAAATTGGATTCGTCTGAAACAACTTTACCGGTGGAATAATCTTCAGCAGTAGGAGTGGGGTTATCCACTGTTTGTGCCGATGCATAGTTTTGTGAAACTAAAGATAGAAATAATGTAAGGACTATAGTTTTTATAAGGGACACAAAAAAGCCTTTCTTTTTGAGCTTGAGTGGCATTACGATAATATCATTAATTGTTTAAAGTTTCAGTTAAATGATCTAATTTTTGATTTATAGTCATGTCTTGGAATATAAAACAATCGCTGTAGTCCAAAGTATAGTGGTATTGTTAATAGCTATGAAGAACATAATATGGTTTGAACTTAAAAAGTTATAATCATCTTTTGGCGTTACAAAAATTTTGATTAATTTTAAAAAGGCACCCTAAGTCTCTTCTTTCGACAAGTTTATATGATTAGAATACATTTAAATTTTATTTTACAAAATTCATAGTTTATGAATTTTAAGCTTTGTTACGCGGTTTTCTTTGCGGCCCACTACCTCAAAGCGAAAGCCATGAAAGACGAATACTTGTCCTTCGGCGGGGATCATCTGGGCCTCATGAATAACCAAGCCCGCCAGAGTATTGGCTTCTTCATCTGGCATGTCCCATTCCTGTGCTCTGTTTAGGTCGCGGATTGTCATTGCGCCGTCTACGAGCACATGTCCATCTTGTGCTGCAGTCACCAAACTATCGCTGCTATCGAATTCATCAGTAATTTCTCCTACGATTTCTTCCAGAATATCCTCTAAAGTAATTAAACCTTGCAGTGCACCATATTCGTCAACTACCAGCGCAAAATGCGTGTGTCTTTTTAAAAACTGACGCATTTGATCGTCCAGTGGCGTAGTTTCAGGCACAAAGTAGGGTTCCATAGCCACATCAAGTACTTTGAATTGTGCTACGGCTTTACCGCGCTGTTTGCTATCGCGTGTTAACTTGACCATAGCGCGTGCTAAGTCTTTGGCGTGGATCACACCTACGATGTTCTCAGGATTTCCTCGATATAGTGGCAGGCGAGTATGGGCACTTTCCAAACATTGAGACAGGATTTCGTCAGCAGGGAGGGCTACATCTATCATCTCAATACCAGATCTATGTAACATGATCTCTTCAACGGTACGGTCTGACAAATCCAATGCGCCAAGAATTCGATCACGGTCTTCTTTCTCGACTACGCCTTCTTGATGTCCAAGAGTTAGTGCGCCTGCAATTTCTTCACGTACAGCCAAAATGTTTGTATCAGGATCTGTGGCTACGCCAAAAACCCAAAGAACACCGCGTACTAAAAACCGTACAAAACTTACAACAGGTGCAAATATAAAGACAAAAATTGAGATAGGTCCAGACACACGAATTGCTGCAGTTTCGGCATTAGTGATTGCATATGTTTTTGGGAGTACTTCAGCAAATACTAGAACTAAAAACGTCATAACAAGAGTTGCCAACACAATACCATTTTCTCCCATTAGCTGCGTGAACAGCGCCGTGATTAGGGCCGTGGCGAGTATATTGACCAAGTTATTCCCTAACAATACTGAGCCAATCAAACGTTCGTTGTCGTTGGTTACTTTTAGAGCCCGCTCTGCACCGGCTGAGCCTTTGTTGGCCTTTGCTTGCAATTTGCTGCGCGAGGCTGCGGTCAACGCTGTTTCGGAGCCCGAGAAAAATCCCGATAATATTAAAAGGATGAAGATCGCACCAATTGTAATCCAAAATCCGCTGTCAAATTCAAAGTATTCCATTATGCGCCTGTTTTCAGGGGATGTGCTAAAGGATGGTGCTTAAGCACCAGCTCACGCAACCGTTTATCTTGGATATGAGTATAAATCTCTGTAGTCGCAATGTCTGCATGGCCTAAAAGTGTTTGAATAGATCGTAAATCTGCTCCGCCAGCCAATAAATGTGTAGCAAAGGCATGGCGTAGGCTGTGTGGACTTACTTTGCGAGGATCGACACCGGCTACAGCTGCTAGTTTTTTTATTTGTTGATGAAACCATACGCGCGTTAAATGACCGTCCTTACCACGTGAAGGAAACAAAAATAATGACTTGGAACTAGTCTCATCTTGATCCCGAAATGAGAGCCACAGTATTATTGCACTGCGAGCTCCTGGCGAGAGGGGGACCATCCGCTCTTTGCCACCCTTACCGCATACCAAAATCATTTGTGGATTACCTCGGGCTGCTGCTGCTGGTAGGCCTACCAGTTCTGTCACCCGCATGCCTGTGGCATATAATAGCTCCATCAGGCAAGTTAGGCGTATTTTAGCTGCTTGTTGTTTTGGCATTGTCCGGGACGTTTGAAGTAACTTCTCAACATCTTGGACTGTCATTGACTTTGGCAGTTGTTTTTTTTTCCCAGGCCCACGTAATTGAATGGCCGGGTTGTCCTTGCGTAGATTTTCCTCAAAGGCAAAACGGTAGAGCTGTTTGATCGAAGATAATCGGCGCGCTTTGGTCGAGGTGGCCAGACCTATTGCATCGCACTGGATTAGATAATTCTCAACCATAGAACGGTCGGCTGAGGCAAAGCCCGCGCCGTTACATTCAAGAAAACTCAGGAAGTCCTTGAGATCACGGCCATAGGCTTCTTGGGTATTGCGGGTCGCACCAAATTCAGCCGTCTGGGCCTCTAGAAAATTTGAAATCCATTGTAGACTCATCTATCAGGTGCCAAAATCATAAACTCCACCGCCAATTGTTGGGCCAGGGTAGTAAGACCCATGGAGCGATATAAAAAGATAGCCTCTAAAAAGGCAATATTATTTCCATCAAGGGCATCCGATACTTTTTTCATCGCCCTTAATATATTACTAGACCTAAAGGGGATGGTTTCGGCAATCTCTTGTTTGAATTGTGTCATGAGTGTGCCGTAATTTGCAGCTAAAACCTGAGGTCTTAATGAATGAAGCCTATCCATTGTAGTATCAAAATCAAGGGAATTGGCGTTTGCAAGTATCTGCATTTGGAATAATATACTGTCACCTTCGGATGCTACACCAAAATTTCTAAGCTTATTGGCCCATGCTTGTGCTAAAGGCGAGGTGAGTTTTCTGTCATGCATTAATGTCCAAAAAGCTTGCAATTCTGTTTTAGGATCAATTATTGGATCCGCGAGGACACTGTCTAATTTTTGTACGGCTAATGCTCTGTCCCAAACGTCACCAGAGGCCACACGCCTATTGGACTGGTATTTTTCTAGGAGTTTCGCCGCGGGCAGGCTTCCTACTGCGGCTAAACGTTCTGCGGCTTCGATTTGTTGCTTCCAGTCTGCTTTACTGCTTAAATCGGATAGCGCAAATTTGAGTGGTAAGAATTGCGTTGCAAGCGGTTGGCCTACACTACCACGCAGTTTAAACTCAAGGGCGCTTACACTAAATGCGTCGACTTGATTTAGCTCTAGAGTATCTGCTAGTTCGGGCTCAAGATCAGCTGCTAGCAACTCCGACATGGTGGGCGAGAATGCCCCTATGGTGCGTAGAGCGAAGAAATTTAAAACAGCAGTGTCCCAAGATCCTTCCCGCGCAAGACAATAGACTTGGAGAGCCTCATTGTTGGATAAATGCCGGGCTAAATTTAACTGGCGGCACATCTGTTCGATATTATCGCTTAATAATGCTACTTCAGAAAAGAGGGCAAAACTTTCTAAATTATCGATTTGTGACTGGCCTAAAAGACTGTAAGCGGCGTGGACTGCACCGAGATCTATAAGTGCCCTGACACGTACTCCCAGCACCACCTCATCACCTAAAGTTTCTGCCAGTAAAGCACGGAGTAGTAAATCGTTTGCAGCTGGAAGGCCTGGACCAGACAGCGATCCAATGATTTGGATCAAGGTGGAGGGGTCGACATCTGTCCAAAAATTTATTGGAATTTTTGATATTTTGGTGGGTATCAACCCGTAAGACTTAGTAATTGATCCTTCCAACTCAATAGTCGTGATCTCATCTAAAACAGCCCCATTAGTTGGATCGCCGATAATTGAGCTACTTTCACTTAAAGGAACTAAGCCTGGTTGCGATAGCCAATCAATCGCTGAAATAGGAGCATTAGACTGAGCCGAAAGAGGCGTAGTCAAAAGTATTAGAGCTAAAGTTGTAGCCGTTCGCATACTATTCTATACCCAGATCAATCACCATCTCAATAGATTGCATGTGAGCAGAAAAATCCACGCCAAATATTGGGCCTAAGTAGGCAAAAGAAACAAACATAACGCCAGAAAACACTAATAAGTAGAAAAAATATTTAAAGAATATTATCATCACGCATAGTTTTCCTTTGATACAATATTTACTTATGGTCTTTTTGTAGCAATCGGGCCATTGAAGATACAAGCTAGTTAATTTTAAAACGTGGAATAAGACAGATGTCGCTCAATAAAACAGTGGTCATAGTGGGAATGATGGGCTCTGGTAAGACTGCGGTTGGGAAAGCCTTGGCTTCGGAGCTGAAGGTTTCCTTTATGGATTCTGATAATGAAATATCTGTCGCTGCAAACCGAAGCATTACAGAGATATTTGAGCGGGACGGTGAAGCCTTTTTTAGGTCAGCAGAATCAAAAGTGATTGAGCGTTTATTGAAGGGGCCAGCCTGTGTTTTATCTACGGGAGGCGGCGCGTTCATGTCTGGAGAAAACCGTAGGTTGATCTCCGAGCTCGGTGTCTCGGTGTTTCTTGATGTCAATTTGGAGCTCTTGTGGGAGCGTGTTCGTAACAAGGAAAGCAGACCGTTGCTTAAAACATTGAACCCAAAAGAAACTCTGACCAAGATTTTTGAGGACCGTAAAGACCAATATCATTTGGCAGACCTCAGTATTATAACTAATTCCAGCTGTTCGATAATGCAAACTATGCAAGACGTGTTAGCTTCATTGAGGAAGTGGCCGGATGTTATGAGCGCAAGAGGAGATTGGCCATGAGTGTTTCTGTAAATGTGGCATTGGGTGAGCGGGCTTATGATATTCATATCGGCCAAGGCCTTTTGGATAAGGCAGCGCAATATATTTCTCCATTTTTAGAACGTTCAAAAGTTGTTATTATTACTGATAGCAATGTTGCACCGCTGCATTTAGCTAGTCTGACGGCATCCCTAGATTTTTCTGGTATTGAGCACGCATCTTTGACTTTGCCTGCTGGTGAGAGCACTAAAAGCTGGTTGTTTCTCAACCAAACTGTTGATTTTTTCTTGGAAGAAAAAGTTGAGCGTCGTGATGTTGTAATTGCCCTGGGTGGTGGAGTTATTGGAGACCTAGTCGGTTTTGCTGCCGCTATTTTGCGCCGTGGGGTGCGGTTCATTCAAATACCTACCAGCCTTTTGGCTCAGGTTGATAGCTCTGTGGGCGGTAAAACTGGGATCAACGCTCCGCAGGGCAAAAACCTTATAGGTGCGTTTCACCAACCCAGTTTAGTATTGGCAGATATCGATGTCTTGAACACTTTGACACCAAGGGATTTTCTTGCTGGCTACGGCGAAGTGGTTAAGTATGGTTTACTGGGTAATGCAGTATTTTTTAATTGGTTGGAGCTTACTGGTCCTGCTCTGGCTAGGGGCGATACAGCTGCTCGGATTGAGGCTGTCCAGGTATCCTGCCAGATGAAGGCAGACATTGTTGTTCGTGATGAGACCGAGCGGGGTGACCGTGCTTTACTTAATTTGGGTCATACCTTTTGTCATGCATTGGAAGCTGCGGCAGGCTACTCCGATCGATTATTGCATGGTGAAGGCGTGGCTATTGGCTGTGCGTTGGCATTTGAGACATCTGCGCGGTTGGGTTTGTGTGCGCAGGAAGCCCCATCACGGATACGCGCGCACCTCAAAACCATGGGGATGAAGACTGATATTAGTGATATCAATGGAGAAATACCTAATGCATTAGCGCTTTTGGAGCTAATGGGTCAGGATAAAAAAGTTATTAGTGGAAAATTAAACTTCATTATGGCTCGAGATATTGGCCAAGCCTTTGTAACCTCTGATGTACCAACCGAGGTAATTTTATCTGTATTGCAAGATTCAACAGGCTCTGGCGCGGCGCACTAACTACGCCAGAACTGTTGACTTGAAATGGGATAATAAGAAAATAGGCTGAAGTGTGTGTGCTTGAACTATCTATCCCACGACTAGAAAGCTTTTCCACGGAATTTTTACTGACCCAAAATGCGGGTTACTCAAAATACGGGACATTATGACACGGTTTTGACGCAAAGACTGCAGACAACGCACGTAACCGATATTTTATCATCCCCTCACATATTATTCTTCTAATCGCTGAAATTAGGGGGCTTTTAATCAATTGGTCGTAGGTTCTTGGCAGCCGAAGCCTCCGTGGCTGGTGGCCACGTTACCGATTTGTAACGTGACTTCAGCCTAAGAAAACTGAAGTGTCATAATAATATTAGATAATACTAAAAGTAATTTGGAGCGTTAAACGAAGTGTTTTCTCTCATTGCCACCACTGACGGCTTCACACGCGAAGTATCTTCTTGATGCTGCGCGATGGGGTCAAAACCGATCATTCTCAACTGACAGTTTCGGGCTATCTCGGTTATGTTTCCGTCGCTTTTTGGGCGGGCATGATCATTGTCGGTTTTGGTGCTATCGACCTCGCAATGGTTGCGCCTTTCGGTGCAGTGCAGCTAGCGGCTGTTGGGCAAGCTGACATTTTGGTGATAGCGGTGATGGCAGGGGTGTTGGGCTTTTCCGATAGCTATTCAACGCGCCTTGCACAAGCTGAAGGGGCAGGGCGAACGAAGCGGACATTTCTGCCATTAGTGCTCGGGCTTGTTGTGGTAGCCTTTGGATTAACATGTTTACTAATCGCAGCAACCCCCGCGATCGAACCACTGCTGTACATGTTTGGCCAAATTGAAACGCTTGTGCCATTGATTGCGGCATATATAGTCATCCGATTGATCGGTTCTGGGCTTTTCCTGCTGTATTATGCAGCCAACGAGACCTTGAAAATTTGTGGGCACCGACGTTTTGCAATCGCAGTTTTAGTTTTTGGTCTGGTTGCAAATGCAGGATTGAATATAATTTTTTTGTATGTTGCGCCAATCGCAGCGTTGTTTTCTTCGCCTACTGCGGCGGTAGCCTGGGCGACTTTGGTTAGTGAAGCTACGATGGCAATTGCCGCCTCTATTTTGGCGTCCTGGCTTTTGCGATATCGAGTGAATTGGAGCCTATCCAATATCTCCGTCAGTTTCGGAGCCGAATTCTTCGCGCTGTTGCGTCATGGACCTGGGGCCGGTGCGCGCCGTCTGAACGACTATGTGTCCGCCCTTATTCCATTACTATTGATCGGTACATTTAGTGTTGCCGCTGTGGCTGCAGCAGCAGTTGCTACTCGAATTTATATGATCTTCTGCAGAATTCCTCAGGCGACGTTCGCGGCCGCTTTCCTTTATTATAGCTATGCGCTTGGCCAACGTAGCATTGTTACGAGCTTCGCACTCCAAGATACAGTGCGTAAATTGCTGAGAGCTTCAGTAATCATAACTACCATAGGACTCGCAGTTTCAGCGTTCTTTCTCGCACCGATCCTTGACCTCATCGAGGGCGGAGCAGATCGCACATTAGTTTTGTGGTTGCTGGCTGCTTTTATGATTGCATTGCCAGCTTACGTCTTTGAACAATTCTTTGCTGAGCTTTTAGTAGCAAATGAGCGTAGTCAATTTTTATTGGTTTCAACCTCTATTACGACCTATCTCGTAATACTACCGTTGTGCTGGTTCGTTGCTAAAGAAAGTGGTGATGCGTTTAGCGTGCTACTAGCGCGAGGGCTTGGTAGTTTAATACTTGGGGGATTGTTCTTCTTAGCATTTAGAAAATAAATGGGTTCGAAATGAGGCTATTGCAAATGGATGAAAACCCGTCAGCTTTTGGCCACCATCAATTAAAGTCTGCAACACCTTTCGATCGCGTGACAGCGGTCGATTGGTCGCAGACTCTGGTCGTTTAAAGCATGCGATCTGTGATGCGAGTACGCCTGTTTAGCGCTATTGTGCCGACCTTGACG
>Ga0308009_10001440_pt1 | contig 13855 bp, 14 predicted proteins | sample Neamet127_FD_203134 | JGI IMG/M metagenome (GOLD analysis project Ga0308009, IMG submission 203134) | Marine microbial communities from water near the shore, Antarctic Ocean - #127 | ecosystem: Environmental > Aquatic > Marine > Unclassified | place: Southern Ocean | collected 2014-07-24
CGGCCACCAGGATGATGGCCAGCGCGGCCAGCGCAGCCAGCGTACGCCGGCCCGGCATGGCCTTGAGCAGGCGCGCAAACAGCGGCGTGAACATCAGCGCGAAGATGGCGCCCCAGAACACCGCGCCATAAAACGGCCAGAGCACCCAGACAAACGCCAGCGACACCAGCAGCAGCAACAAAAGGAAAAACCGGTTCTCCAGAGAAGATGATCGTGCGATGTTGGATAGTTTCATGGTGGGGTGCCTGTGCAAAAAAGGGGCGAGGGTTGCAGCGATGGTAGCGACAAAACACCTACGCCTTGGCTTAGAACTTGTTCTTAGCCTGCCATTTGCTACTGAATTTATAGCTGCTTGCGCTCGCCAGTCATGGGCTGGAGGCCTATTTCCTTTAAATTTTTGGCCCATCCGGGCTAGCACGCAAGCTCGTTGCCACAGTGGGAAGCTACCCCGCCTGCGCAAAGAAATGTGTCGCAAAACGTGCCGGATGTAAACCAGCGAAACACCCTGCAAAGCCACTGGCCTCACGGCGCTTCCTGGCATCCAATAGACCGATGTCTCACCACCGGCTTGAACGCTCATGACTTGTCACACTGATTGGCGCAAACTCCCCACTACCCGCACGGACGCCGTGCGTCTGGCCGACGCGCGCAGCGGGAAAATCATCGCGCCAACCCTCATCGTGCTCGGCACTGCGCTCGCAATGGGTACGGCAGTGATGCTGTTCGGTGCAGGTGCACAGGCGCAAACGCCCCAACCAACTCCCGTGGTCGCGCAGGGGCCGGCAGCATCAGCCGCTGCGCCCGCCGAGCCCAAGTAGAAAGTGCCCTCAGCGGCGAGAAAAGCCGTTGACCGCGAAGACTGCTATAAATTCAATAGCATACTGCGCCTGTCTGACGTGGGTGGGAGGCTAATTTGACCTGCCGACACTCGAGATCGAGGTGCTCTCACTGTGACCTCGGTGTGGCGAGCGGCTCGCTACAGGTCGCGTAGGACAAAGCCGCGTACGCGTTGCCTCTGCACAAACATGGCCAACGAAACAGGAGCTGTCGCGTTATAAAGAAGCAGCATTCGACGATGAACCTTACCCGCTGCGTTACAAAACTAACAACCACGAGGTGACACGATGAACACTCCCCTGCGCTCCCGCTTTTCCCCACTGCCCCTGGTGCTGATCGCGGCTCTGATGGCAGGCTCTGCCTGGGCCGAAAAACCCGAATGGGCCGGCCAGGGCAAAGGTGGCAAACAAGAGCAGAAAGAAAACCGCAACGGCGGCAAAAAAGACGCCGCAGTCCGCGTCGCGCCAGCCCAAGTCAGCATTGGTGGCTACTTCGGCGCGCCGCAACGTGTGGTGGTGCAGGAATATTACGGCCAGCAATACCGCGCCGGCCGTTGCCCGCCCGGTCTGGCCAAAAAGAACAATGGTTGCCTACCCCCCGGCCAGGCCAAAAAATGGGCCGTTGGTCAGCCGCTGCCCAGCGATGTGCGCTACTACCCGGTGCCGCAGTCGGTGGCAGTGCAACTCGGCGTTCCGCCAGCGGGCCACAAATATGTGCGCGTTGCGGCAGACATTTTGCTGATTGCAGTGGGCACCGGCCTGATTGTCGACGCGATCCAGGATTTGGGCCGCATCTAAGGTGGCTCTGCGCCAGAAGGAACGTCGGCTGCAAATCGACCGTCTTGAGGGGTTGAATTTTGTCCGAGACGCTATCGAATAAATAGCTGCTTGAGCCCGTACAGTAAGGGGTTCAGCCGTATTTGATGTAAACTCCCGCGAGAAGCGCACGACTCAGAGCGGTGCCCAGCTTGAGGCCCGGCCCTGAGTCAGCACACGCTGCAGGGTCTGCAACAACGCGTCGTTGGAGGTTTGCGCCTTCACCAGCACGGCAGCAGCGCGGCGGCTCTCGGCGCGATCCACCTCTGTGGCAGAAAACACCACCACAGGGGGCGGCCGGTCCAACGCTTCGATGTCGTCCAGCAAATCCCAGCCGGAACCACCGGGCAAGGTCAGGTCGAGAAGGACCAGGTCAAAACGCTGGTTGAGCAGCCGCGCGCGCGCTTCGTGGAGGGTGGCAGCGAACTCGAAGGTGGCAAAGTCCTGCACGATGGCTGCGGTGATGCGCTGGATGTCGAGGTCGTCCTCGACATGCAGGATGCGCGGTTTGCCCTCGGCCATGCCGTCGATGGCCCGGCGCAGACCCAGAATCAACAGGTTTTCGTCAATCGGTTTGTCCAGCCAGTCCGACACCGACAGCAGCTGGTTATTGAACTGGAGCTGTCCTTCACCAGCCATGGCAGAAACCACCACGATCGGCAGGTCACGCGTGTTGTCCTGGCTGCGCAGGGTGCGGATCAGCGTGATGCCGTCCTGGTCGGGGAGTTTGAGGTCCAGCGTCATCGCGGCATAGCTGTTTAACGCCAGGTAGGCCAGCGCCTGCGCCGCGCTGTACGCCATGTCGGCGTCGAAGCCGCCTTTGTCCAGCATCATGCCAATCAAACGCGCGATGTCTTGATCATCTTCACAGATGAGAATGCGGGGCCGGGCCGGTCCACGTGTGGCGGGCGTTGTGGCCATGGCCGGCAAATTTTTCCATTCTGGCAGCTCAAAGAAGAACGTCGTGCCTCGGCCTGGTTCGGTGTCAAAACCGATGATCCCGCCCAAACGCTCAATGATCGCCCGCGAGATATTCAGGCCCAGGCCGGTGCCGCCTTTCTGCCGGGTATCGGATGAGTCGGCCTGCGAAAACTTCTGGAAAATCCGATTGCGAAACTCTTCGGGAATCCCCGGACCATGGTCACTCACCTCTACCCGCACACCCAGCCCTTTGCACAATACATGCACATCCACAACCCCGCCTTTGGGTGAAAATTTCATGGCGTTAGACAACAAATTGGTCACGACCTGTACCAGGCGGTCGCTGTCAATATTGACGCGTAGGGGGTCGTCTGGACAATGCAGGCGGAGACTGACGTTTTCCCCCGCGCCGAAACCTTCATTGGCGGCCAGCACCTGAACCATCAAGGGCTTGAGCTCGGCCACTTGAAGGTCCAGGCGCATTTTGCCGGACTCGATTTTTTCGATGTCGAGAATGTCGTTGATCAGGCGGATCAGGCGTTCGCAGTTGTTTTTGGCGATGCCCACAAGTGACTTGACAGCCTCGGGCAACTGGCCAGCCACGCCGCCGGAGATCAGGCCCAAAGAGCCGCGAATGGACGTCAGCGGCGTGCGCAACTCATGGCTAACGGTCGAGACAAACTCGCTTTTCATACGGTCAATTCGCTTGAGTTCCGTGATGTCGGTGCCCAGCGAGTAAAAACCGATGACCTGACCTTCTTCATCACCATCGCCATAACGCGGAAAATAATTGACAACATAGTCCCGGTGATCGCCGCGTGCGGTTTTTTGGGTGCGCTCATATACCACGGGGTACCCCGATAGAACCTCCTCGACCCGCGCACGTACCCGCTCATAAAACTCGCCGCCCATGACCTCCAGCATGGTTTTGCCGTTGATCTGCTCGTGCGTCAAACCGAAAGCTTCTTCATACGCGCGATTGTGGAAGCGAAAACGCTGCTCGAGGTCCACATAGGCGATCAGCGCCGGCACGGTGTCGGTGATCTGGCGCAACTGCGATTCACTGGCGCGCAGCGCCTCGCTGACGTGACGCATTTCGGTGTTGTCGCGACCGGTCCCGCGGTAGCCGGTAAAACGCCCCGATGCGTCAAAAATCGGCACGCCGCTGATATATACATAGTGAATTTGCCCGTCGGCGCCGAGCCGCGTGACTTCAAAGTCTCGAAAAATCTCGTGGCGTTCTAGCTGAGCTTTGTGGGTCGCCCACACGCTGTCGTCCATGTTCACGTGGTCAAGCTCCCAGCGCGTCTTGCCAATGGCCTGGTCGCGCGAGCTACTGGCCAGGTAGGTGTGGGACATGTCGCCGGAGATCTGCACGAAACGGAAGTTTTCGTCCTGCTCCCAAAACCAGTCGGACGACAGCTCAGTCAGCGCGCGAAAACGCTCCTCACTTTCGCGCAGCACGACCTCGGCATGCTTGCGCTCGGTGATGTCCTGCACCTGCGAGATGAACAGCAGGGGCCGACGGTCGGAGTCTCGCACCAGTGAACAACTCAGGTGAGCCCAGACGATGTGGCCGGATTTGTGGAAGTAACGCTTTTCCCACTGGTAGGTTTCAATCTCGCCGGCAAGCGCTCTTTTGCGCTGCTGCAGGTCAAACTCAAGGTCATCGGGATGGGTTATGTCGTAAACCGTGCGGGACAGCATTTCGGCTTCGGAATAGCCCAGCATCTGGCAAAAAGCGCTGTTCACGCGCAGGCGGCGGGAGTCAATTGCAACCAGCGCCATGCCAATGGCCGAATGTTCGAAGGCATTGCTGAACTGACGGTCGCTGAGCGCGAAGGCATCGTTGTCGCTGCTGACCACGCCACCCTGGACAGCAGCACCGGAGAGCCCCCCACTGCTGGGGAACAAATGGCTGGCGCGTGGCAGCCCGGCCAGCGCTATGCCGGCATCGTCGCTGAGGGGAACCTTGACCTGTTCACTGCCCAGCGTGAAGTAAAACGTGCTGCCCTCGCCCACAGCGGACTCTGCCCAGATACGTCCGCCATGGCGAGTGATGATGCGCTTGACCGTGGCCAGGCCAATGCCGCTGCCAGAAAACTCATCGGGAGAATGCAGGCGCTGGAAGGTGCCGAACAGCTTGTCCACATAAGCCATGTCAAAACCCGCACCATTGTCGCGAACAAAATAAACCGGTTGCTGCTCGGCGCCGGTTTCCTTGCCGATGCTGATGCAGGCAAGTGGGTTTTTGGCGCTGAACTTCCAGGCGTTGGCAATCAGGTTTTCAAGCACCTGGCGCAGCAGCGCGGTATCGGCCCGCACCAGCAGGCCAGGCTCGACCGTCACCCTGACGACACGGTCGGCATCGCGCTCCGCATACTGGCGGGCCAGTTGGGTCGCCTCAACGCTGATGTCCACCGACTCCCAACGCAGGCTGGTACGCGACAGTTGAGCCAACGACAGCAAGCCATCGGTCAGCTCACCCATGCGCTGCACGCCTGTGCGTATGCGCAGCAGGTAATGGTTGGCCTTTTCGTCGGTGCCGACCGGCAGCACCTTCTGCAGCAACGCGCTGAAGCCGTTGATCGAGCTCAGTGGGGAGCGCAGGTCGTGCGCCACCGAATAGGAAAACGCTTCCAGTTCCTGATTGGCTGCTTCTAGCTGGGCGGTGCGGCGCAACACCCGGTTTTCCAGATCGACGTTGAGCCTGACAATTTCCATCTCGGCCTGTTTACGCTTGCTGATGTCGGTGATGGTGGTGACAAAGCCGGTGGGGACCGTGGTGCCGCCTTCAAACAGAGGCTGGACATTGATCAGCGCCCACAGGGTAGTTCCCTCGGGCTTGCGGTAACAAATCACCACGTTGGACTGCGCCAAACCAGTGCGGCTGGCAACAGCACTGGGCATCTCCTCGTCCGGCAGCAGGGAGCCGTCTTCGCGCAAGCGCTGCCAGTCCATCCTGACTGCAACCTGGCCCTGCATTTGGGCCAAGGTCTTGCCAAGAATACGCTCAGCGCTGGCATTGCAATCGACGATGCGACCATCCGCGTCGCGCAGCAGCACACCTTCGGCCAGCGCGGCCACCATCGCACGAAAACGTGTCTCACTGGCCCGCAGCGCAGTTTCGACCCGCTTGCGCGCGGTGATGTCCGAACCTACACCCCGGTAACCGGCAAACTTGCCGCCGGCGTCGAAAAAAGGCTCGCCGCTGATGCACAAAACGTCCACCTTGCCGTCGGCGTCTTCCCGCTCGTACTCAAAATCGCGAAAAGTCTCGTGCCGCTCAAGCAGCGCGCGGTGGTTTTGCCAAAGTGTCTTGTTGGCCTGCCGTTGATCAATCTCCCAGCGGATTTTGCCAATGTACTCAGTGATTTTCTGCCTGGCTTCCACGCTGTCGCCCCCCGACAGCGAGCTGAAGCGGAACTGGTCATCGGTCTCCCAATACCAGTCCGACGACAGGCTGGTCAGGCTGCGAAAACGCTCCTGGTTGTAACGCAGGTGAGCCTCGTCGGCCAGTCGTCCGGTGATGTCTTCGGCGGTGATCAGGATGTGGGTCACCACACCGGCGGCATCTTTGAGCGGGACCTTGCGCATATGTACACGTATGGCGCCGCGATTTTTCGTGAAGGCAATGCGGTTCGGAAAATCCTGCAAGATACCGCCGGCTACCAGGTCCAGGTCGTTGGCATGCATGCGCTCGGCGTCCGCCGTGGGCCAGAGTTCATGCACCGTGCGACCCATCGCTTCTTCGCGCGGGATCCCCCACAGGGCCTCGGCAGCCTTGTTCCACGCGACAACCTTGTGGCCGCCCTGAACAGACTTGAGATGGAACGCGATCGGAATGTTGTCGACAACGTCGTCAAGAAAGCGGGTGGCCTGGCGTTGCGTTTCTTCCGCGCGTTTGCTGGCACTGATGTCGCGCGCCGTGCCTCGATAACCCGTGAACCGGTTGTTATCGTCGAACTGAGGTACGCCGCTGATTGAAAAATAACTGAACACCCCATCAGGCAGCACGCGCAGGTACTCGAAGTCACGGAAAGGCTCGTGTGCATCAAGTACGGCCCGATGCGCTTCCCATGAAGTGCCCAGAGGCAGAATCCCCGGCAACTCCCATCGGCACTTGCCTATCGCGCCATCAATCAGGTCGTTATTGAATTCAGTCGCACCCATGTCAATGGCAAAGTGAACAAAGCGGTACTGCGCGTCCTGCTCCCAGTACCAGTCCCCGGAAATGGCTGCCAAGCTGCGCAGGGCATCACTTCTAAGCTCGGCGATTTCACGCGTGAGTTTTGCGTTGGCCTCAGCCAGCTCAAGCACTTGCGCCTGCAAGCGCTGATGGGACTGTAGCAATGCGTCGTTGGCTGTCACCTGGCCACCTTTAAAGAATCGGCCATGCGACCGTGTCGAGGCTGGACCTCAGGCCGAGGCAATGCGTGGCCCTGCGAAATGGCCGCCGATGCGGCAAGAGGCTTGTGTGTCATGCCCTGTCAGTCTTTCTTTGCAAGGGGCGTGCATTCCGAGCAGCGACGCCCGCGCGTCTGGTCAAACCCGTGACCCGTATCGCGGACCCTATTGTTACCGGGAACGGCCAAGAACTGAGCAAAATTCTTATGGGCATCGGCCAGCCCGCCTTGTCCGCCCCATCTCACTGCATCGGGATTTTGAGCGCGCGGTCAATCGGGACAGAAGCAACGCTGTTTTGCGGTGAGCCTTCGATCACCCGGTCTGAATAGGTCAGGTACACCAGCGTGTTTCGAGGGATATCGACCATGCGCACGATCCGTATTTTTTTGAAGATCAGCGAAATCCGCTCGCTGAAGACTTCTTCCTGCACGGACAGCGGTTTGACAAAGGACACCGGCCCGACCTGACGGCAGTCGATGGAGGCTTCCGCCTTGTCCTCAGCCAGACCCACCGCGCCTTTGATACCGCCGGTTTTGGCGCGCGAGACGTAGCAGGTGACACCTTTGACCTTGGGGTCGTCATGCGCATCGACCACGATCTTGTGGTCTGGCCCGATGAACTTGAACACCGTGTCCACCTCCCCAATGGTCTGGGCGTGCAGTGGCGCCAGAACGCCGCACAACAGGGCAAACAACTGGGCAGCGCGGGTCGTCATGGTTTTTCCTTGCATCAGTCCCTTACTATAACGATGCAATGGCGCCTGACAACAAACAGCCGCGCCTCTGTTTCGCAAGGTGTAGCATCCACGCCGACACTTCCACCACTTACTTTTTACTCAGGATGAACTGTTTACGAATCACCCTTCTTGCTGCGGCCCTGCTGGCCAATCTGCAGCTCGCCCAGGCCGCTGGCGCATCCGCTGTTGCCGCTCACCCCATCGTTGGTACCTGGTCCTGGGTTCAGTTTGATGGCGGCTGCACAGAGACTTACCGGTATCGGCAGGATCGGACCATGCTCGCCACCAGTGCAGCGGAAGTATCAGAAAAAGAGTATGACGTGACGGCCGAACCGGACGCGCGCGGTTTTTTCAAACTGGTTGAAACCGTGGTGCGTCAGAACGACAAGAAGGATTGCTCAGGCGCAATGCTCAACGGCCCTGGCGATCAGGTAACACGCTACATCCAGTTCAGTCCGCAACAAGACAAGTTATTGGTCTGCCGGGAGGCGGCGTTAACTGCGTGTTTTGGGCCGCTCAAGCGTGTGCCCTGAATCGGCCCAGGTCCTTTGTCAAACTTTGGGCGTTTGCGTGCCTGCCCGGCGCCGCTGGGTGACAGGCGCAACAACCGCTGCATTGCCTGCGGTACCTGCGTTACGCTTGCTGATATAGCTTCGGTAAACCTTGGCGGCCAGCCCCGAGGTGATGGCAAAAGCAATCAATTTGCGAAGCATGAGGAATGCTCCTTAAAAAACGCCGAATAGCATCAACAGAATAATGACGCTGATCGGGATACCGAGTAGCCAGGCAATGATAGGCATTTGTTTTCTCCAAGATTTGTTTAAGAAAATTAAAGATAAATGCGGTGTCAACCCGGCGTTGACGGATGTCAGCCACAGCGCAGGTAGGGGCACACCTACACATGCCGGCGCCACTTGCGCTTGCTGGAGGCAACGCTGACATGCAGACTCGCTATATTGGAGGCCTACCCATTTCCGATTCCTCTCCGCGCGCCCTGTTCGACCCGCAGCAACGACTCGTCCATAAACATCATGAAAAAAATCTACAAATATTTCTTCCGTGGGTTGATCACCGTTCTGCCGGTCGCGCTGACCTTGTACCTGCTGTACATCTTTCTGGCCTGGACGGAAAAATTGACCCTGTGGATACTGAGCCCGCTGATTGGTAGCTTCTATCTGCCCGGTATGGGCCTGGTGTCGGGGGTGCTGATCATCTTGCTGATCGGCTACCTGGTGTCCAAACCGAAGGTGCGCCATTTGCTGGCGTTTGCCGAACTGCCTTTTACCAACCTGCCGGTGGTCAAAAGCATTTACAGCTCACTGAAAAGTTTTGCCGATTATTTTTCTCCCACAGGCAAACAGGGGGAGCAAAGCGTGGTGATCCTGCGCATGCCGGGCCACGCGCTGGAGATCGTCGGACTGGTAACTCGTCGTGACTTTGCCGGCCTACCCGAAGGTTTTTTGCCCGGCGAACGGGTGGCGGTGTACCTGCCCATGGGTTACATGATCGGCGGCTACACGGTGTTTGTACCGCTCGAATGGGTGCAGCCCATCAATATGTCGGTTGAGGAGGCCATGCGATCTTCGCTGATCGCCTGGATGGCGCGGCCACCGGCCGGCACATCCGGCGGCGGGCAGACGCCCTGAGCTGTTCTGGCAGGGATCCGGTCAAGCCGTTCAGCTTGCCTGGCGCGAAGGACCTGGGCCTCGACCAGCAATGTGCCGGAAAGTAATGCGGCCTTTGCTGAGGTCGTAAGGCGACAACTCCAGCGACACCTGGTCACCGGCGAGGATACGGATGTGGTTCTTGCGCATCTTGCCGGAGGTGTACGCCACCAGCTTGTGGCCGTTGTCCAGCGTCACGCGAAAACGCGAGTCGGGCAGCACCTCATTGACCAGCCCGTGCATTTCAATCAGTTCTTCTTTGGCCATGATGTAACTCCTTGGAAATTTGAATAAATGTCTGTGCGGGTCAGCCGGCGCGTCAGGCGCAAGCCGGCGCCGAGCGTTCGTGAATCCAGCGCATGGCGTGTTCGGTGGCGTAATGCACGGCCGCAGCCGCGCTGTCAAAAAGCCCGCTGAAGCGCATCACTCGGTCATGCGTGGCGCTGCCACGCCCAGACCGGATGGACACGGAGGCGGCGAATTGGCCTTCGCCCTGGGGCTTGGCCAGCGGTGAGACAAGGTACTTGCCCACCGCAATGTGGTTGTGATCAATCGTCATAAAAGTCTGCGCCGGGTATGTTTCCCGGCTTGATAAATAGAGAAGTAAACGGCTTGCGAGCAAGCCAACGGGTATCCGGTTCTGCCTGCCCGGCCTGAAAGGACCGGGTGGATGAGCCTTGAGTGGGCACCGTTGGGAGAAGTGCTCGCTGGGAGATAGAACAGTGCGGGAAGGGCTCAATGCTGTGACGGCACTGAAGACACTGTTAAATCTCGGAGATATCGGGCTCTAGGAAGCGCCGCATTTGAGAAGGAAGCCAGAGGGAGGGGGCTTCGATGTAAAAAGCTGATGCGTTACCGAAGCTCTTAGTGTAACCGCTGCGGAGCTTTCTTGCAGGAATGCAGGGCCAGTGACCGCTATCCCTTCCGATTGTCGAAAAACCCCTACAGCGGGCAGGCGTCAAAGCGACCACACTGAAAGCTCATTGCCGTTCGCAGACGGCTTTCAACCAAGCGGCCCGCCCGGCGCCGGCCGCACCGAAACAAAGGACTCCCCCATGCAAGTTCAAGTCAACACCAACCACAGCATCGAAGGCCGTGAGGCGCTGGAGCGCTGGGCCCAGACCGAAGTCAGCCAGACTCTGGAGCGTTTCAGCCAGGAGATCACGCGTGTGGAAGTGCACCTGAGCGATGAAAACAGTGGCAAGGCCGGCGCCGCTGACAAGCGCTGCTTGATGGAAGCCCGCCTGGCCAACCACGCGCCAGTAGCGGTAAGCCACCATGCCGCAGGCATTGACGAGGCCTTCCGCGGGGCCGAGGGCAAGCTCAAACGCGCGCTGGACAGCACGCTGGACCGCTTGAAAGACCACCGCGACCGCGACTCCATCCGCAAGGATGCAGCGGCGCTGATCCAGCCTGACTAGACGGCTGCCCTCAAAACGCTATCAAATCAATAGCTGCTAACGCTTGTCAGTCATGGGCTAGAGCCACAAAGGGCCCCTACCTGCCAGCCGAGGCTGCGGAATCGGCCTCGCCGGGCCGCAGCTTGAAACTCAGGCTCATGGCCTGGATCACCGTGTCGTCCGACGCCTCACGCATGATGATCAGCCAGTCGTCATCAGAGCTGCTGAGGTGAAGATTCCATGCCACAGAGGGCCGCGCACGCCATTCCTGTGGCACCATTCTTGCACGCTGGCTCCTCCAACAACGTCGCAGCCTCCCCCGGAGAACCCATGGAATTGACCCCCAGAGAAAAAGACAAGCTGCTGATTTTCACCGCCGCCCTGCTGGCCGAGAGGCGCCAGGCGCGGGGACTCAAACTCAATTACCCGGAAGCCGTCGCGCTGATCAGCGCCGCTGTGATGGAAGGCGCGCGCGACGGCAAAACCGTGGCCCAGCTGATGAGTGAGGGGCGCACAATCCTGACCCGCGCCGATGTGATGGACGGCATTGCCGAGCTGATCCCCGACATCCAGGTCGAAGCCACCTTTCCCGACGGCACCAAGCTCGTCACCGTGCACCAGCCGATTGTCTGACCCACCCACAGGCCTTGCCAGAGACGCCCCATGAACCCAAAAAACGCTATCAAAATCATAGCTGTTTACGCAATACCGACGTGGGCTACAGCCGTATTTGCCCATGAAGTCCACGCCATGGCGGGCACCCACTGGCACGCCACCGACGTTTGGGGTTTTGTAGCCATGGCGGGTCTGCTGGCAGTGGCCATCTGGCTGTCGCGCCGCAAGTGAGGCAAGCATGATCCCCGGCGAACTGCTGACCGACGGCCCCGACCACGAACTCAACACCGGGCGACGCACCCTGACCGTGGTGGTGCAGAACAGCGCCGACCGGCCGATTCAGGTCGGCTCGCACTACCACTTCGCCGAGACCAACGGCGCGCTGGCCTTCGACCGCGCCGCCGCGCAAGGCATGCGGCTCAACATCGCTTCGGGCATGGCCGTGCGCTTCGAGCCGGGTCAGCAACGCACCGTCGAACTGGTGGACTTCGCCGGCGAACGAAAAATTTACGGCTTTCGCGGCCTGGTTCAGGGAGCACTTTGATGGCCACGATAGGCAGACGCGCTTACGCAGAAATGTTCGGCCCCACCGTGGGTGACCGCCTCCGCCTGGCCGACACCGAACTGGTGGTCGAGGTCGAGGCCGACTACACCCTGCGCGCTGGGAGTTATGGCGAGGAAGTGAAATTCGGCGGCGGCAAGACCATTCGTGACGGCATGGCGCAGTCGCAGAAAACCCGTACCGAAGGCGCGATGGACTGCGTGATGACCAACGCGCTGATCATCGACCACTGGGGCATCGTCAAGGCCGACATCGGCCTCAAGGGCGGGCGCATCGCGGCCATCGGCAAGGCTGGCAACCCCGACACCCAGCCGGGTGTGGACATGATCATTGGTCCCGGCACCGAGATCATCAGCTGCGAAGGCATGATCGTCACCGCTGGCGGCATCGATTCGCACATCCATTTCATCTGCCCACAGCAGATCGAGGAAGCGCTGACTTCGGGCGTCACGACCATGCTGGGCGGCGGCACCGGTCCGGCCACCGGCACCTTCGCCACCACCTGCACCCCCGGCCCCTGGAACATCGAGCGCATGCTGCAGGCCGCCGACGCCTTCCCGATGAATCTGGGTTTTCTCGGCAAGGGTAACGCCAGCCTGCCGGCCGCGCTGCATGAGCAAATTGATGCCGGCGTGATCGGCCTGAAGTTGCACGAGGACTGGGGCACCACACCGGCCGCGATCAGCAACTGCCTGGACGTGGCCGAAGAGACTGACACCCAGGTCGCCATTCACAGCGATACGCTCAATGAAAGCGGATTTGTCGAAAACACGATTGCCGCCACCAAAGGCCGCACGCTGTGCGCCTTTCACACCGAGGGCGCGGGCGGCGGCCATGCGCCCGACATTCTCAAGGTCGTCGGCGAGCAGAACTTTTTGCCGTCCTCGACCAACCCGACCATGCCCTACACCGTCAACACACTCGACGAACATGTGGACATGCTGATGGTCTGCCACCACCTGGACCCGTCCATTGCCGAAGACCTGGCTTTTGCCGAAAGCCGCATCCGCAAGGAAACCATTGCCGCCGAAGACGTGTTACACGACCTGGGCGCGATCAGCATGATGAGCAGCGACAGCCAAGCCATGGGCCGCGTCGGCGAGGTCATCATCCGCACCTGGCAGACAGCGCACAAGATGAAGGTGCAGCGGGGTTGGCTTGCGCCATCAATGACCACCGCAGCCCCTCACCCTCAATCCCTCTCCCACGGGGAGAGGGAAGCGTTCAGAGGTCAGCCGAGTACGGCAGACCACAGTGATCGGGCGGACAACTTCCGCGCCAAACGCTACATCAGCAAATACACCATCAACCCGGCGATTGCCCACGGCATCGCGCACGAGGTCGGCTCCATCGAAGTGGGCAAGTGGGCTGACCTGGTGGTCTGGAAGCCGGCGTTTTTCGGCATCAAGCCTGCGCTGATCCTCAAGGGCGGCTTTATTGCCATGGCGGCGATGGGCGACCCGAATGCCTCGATACCGACACCGCAGCCGGTGCACTACCGGCCGATGTTCGGCGGCTTCGGCGGTGCGATTGCCAAAGGTTCGCTGACCTTTGTCTCGCAGGCCGGCCTGGCCGGTGGCATCAAGGAGAGGTTCGGTCTGTCCAAAAACATCGCCGCCGTGAAAAACATACGCGGCGTGTTAAAGCGCCACATGGTCCACAATGACTACGCGCCAAAGATGGAAGTCGATGCACAAACCTACTCGGTGCGCGCCGACGGCCAGTTGCTGACCTGTGAGGCGGCCACCAGCCTGCCGATGACACAGCGCTACTTTCTTTTCTGAACCGAACCCTTTCTCTCATGCTCCAGGTCTCCAAAATCATGCCGCAGGGCGCCGGTCTGGCGCCCGTGCTGCTCAAACGCGCGGCCACGGTCGAACTCGATTGGGACATCCGCC
>Ga0308009_10001441_pt1 | contig 13849 bp, 10 predicted proteins | sample Neamet127_FD_203134 | JGI IMG/M metagenome (GOLD analysis project Ga0308009, IMG submission 203134) | Marine microbial communities from water near the shore, Antarctic Ocean - #127 | ecosystem: Environmental > Aquatic > Marine > Unclassified | place: Southern Ocean | collected 2014-07-24
TGGGAATTTTTTAAAAGCAGGCGAAATTTTGCAAAATTTACATTATGCAAAAACATTAAAAACATTAGCATTTAGTGGCTCCAAGAGTTTTTATACTGGGGTGATTGCAAAAGGGATAGTTAATACTGTTCAAAATAAGAATAATAATCCAGGTGTATTAAGTTTATCTGACCTTAACCATTATAAAGTCAAAGAACGTGACGCTCTTTGTACAAAATATAGAGGTTTCGATATCTGTGGTATGGGCCCTCCATCATCAGGTGCATTATCTATTGGTATTATACTAGGTATACTAGAGAATTTCGATTTACGCAGTCTTGGACCGAAATCAGCTGAAGCTTGGAGATTAATTGGTGATGCTTCTCGACTTTCATTTGCTGATCGTGGTCGATATATGGCTGATAGTGATTTTGTTTTTGTACCTGTTAACGGCCTACTCAATAAAGACTATTTAGCTGCGCGAGCAAAGCTTCTACAAACTGGTCGCGCTTTGGAGTACGTTCATCCGGGTGTGCCATCTTATAATTTAACAAATTTTTATGCAGATGATCAAAGTATAGAATTACCTTCTACATCGCATATATCCATTGTGGATAGTTATGGAAACGCATTGGCAATGACGACAACAATTGAAAATGCTTTTGGGTCTCGGTTGATGACACCAGGTGGATTTTTATTAAACAATGAATTAACTGATTTTTCATTTAAAACCAATATTGATGGTGTGCCAATCGCTAATAGAGTGGAGCCAGGAAAACGCCCCCGGTCTTCAATGTCTCCAACTATCGTTCTTAAAGATAATAAACCAATTTTAGTTTTGGGTTCTACTGGTGGTAGTAGAATTATTGGTTTTGTTGTGAAAACAATAATTGCTCATATTGATTGGGGTATGGATGTAAAGACAGCTATTGATTTCCCAAACTTGATAAATCGCTTTGGTACTTTTGATATTGAAATGGGTGCTGGGTTAGAAAAATTGGCAGACCAATTAATGGAACTGGGGTTTGTCGTTAAGATAAGACCCCTTAACTCTGGAACACATGCAATTTCATTGAGTGCAGCAGGACTGCATGGAGCTGCTGATTATCGTCGAGAGGGTATTGCTTTAGGATTTTAGTGATAGCTTAATGATCTAAATCTAAAGTCGCTTCTTCAATATATGCAGCCATCTTATCAAAATTATTTAATTCGTTAGCTAAAAGTAAAACTAGCTTGGCAAAAAATATATTTGACTTATCTTTGCCAAATTCATCTATTTTAATAGCTAGTATTTCATATATTTTTTCCATCTCATTATTTGTCACAATTTTTCTCCATTTAGGATTTTTTGATAAGTTGATAAAATAGATTTTAATTCAGCTTGATACCATCGACCGACAATGTGCATATCTGGTCTAATTAAGTAAGCTGAACCATCAATTGCACCATAATGCTTTGAAATTTCGGATTTCGGATCAATATAAATTATATTCAAGTCAAGTTCTTCATTATATTTTTTGGGTTTTTTTCCAAACCATATTACGTTAAATTTATCGTCCAAGTTGTCACTCAGAAAATTATTGCCAGTCAAAAAATTTTCTATAACCGCACCTGGCTTTGGCCCTAATTTAAATCTTTTATCATCCTTCATCGTTAATTGGCTATTCACATAGGTGTAAGGCTTCATTTGTCGTGGGTTAGCTAGTTCGCCTGCAAATTTATATCTAAGAGCTAATGATAAGGCTGCATCGCGCATCGTTAACCATCCATAACTGGGTGGTGTCATAAACCTTGTTGATTTTACGGCATTGGCAAAAACATCCAAAGTTGCTCCACGTCTTTCAGTTGTGTAGCTATTTAGTAATTCTTTTGTAGCCTTTCCTTTTAATAAAAAAGCGAGCTTCCAGCCGATATTTTGGGCATCGGCTAGGCCATTATTTAAACCTCTAACACCAAATATAGGAACAATATGAGCACTATCACCAATAAAAAAAACCGGCCCATGTCTATAACTATCAAGTGCTAACGTATTAGCAGAATAATTGCTCCACCATTCTAATTCCCACGTTCCTGTGTAGCCAATATCTAAAAGAACTGCAGATACGCTTTCTCTAACAATATTTTCTTTTACTGCTTCAAGTGGATCTTCATCATTTATTATCTGGTAATCTATTCGCCAAATATTCTCAGGTTGTTTATGAATTAGAACAGTTCCACCTCTTCTGCAGTCAGGATCAAATAAAGCTCTTCGGATGGTTGGATAATCGTGTTTCATCTGAACATCTGCTATTATATAGCACCCTTCAAAGTTTTCACCATTCAAGCGTAAGTTCATTGAGTTGCGTATTGTACTATTTGCCCCATCAGCAGCGAGAACCCATTTCGTCTTTAATTTATAATTCTGATTTGGGTCATTTATCTCTAAAATCGCATGGTCTTTATGCACATTTATGTTCTCAACACGTGATTGCCATCTTATATCGATATTAGGTTGTTTTATGGCTTCATCGTGAAGAAATTTTTCTATATATTGCTGTTCCAAATTATACATTGGGCGGTATTTTTGATTTTTACTGTCAGGCATATCAAATTCTAATATTTGCTTGCCACGATAAAAAGATCTACCTTTTGTCCATCCTAATGCTTTTTTTGTAAATTGATTTATCACCCCTAGCGTATCGAATATATGAAAACTTTGCCTAGCTATACAAATTGCGCGACTACCATCATTGAATGTATCTTTCGCTTCTAAAATTACTGAAGATACCCCATATTTTGCTAATGTTAATGCTGCTGTTAAGCCAATTGGACCAGCGCCAACAATTGTGACATCTACTGCTTCCTCTTTGTTTTTATTAAATTTGGGTGCTCTAAACTTTGGGTATTCAAAGTATAATGACTCAAGTTGTTCTCTTCCAAATGGTCGCATAATTTGGTCCTTCAAATTTAAATTACTATAATAAAAAAGAATTTATTATGTACACCCGCAAATTAATCAATTTAACTTCAGAAATAGGAATCGTTATTAAAAGACAAGAGGGATAATATAATATGAATGAACATCCAGTATGGAATTATATTGATCAAAATGCTGATAGGTTTTTCACACTTGCAGATAATGTGTGGAACACGCCTGAGACTTGTTATGCTGAAAAATCATCAGTGGAATTTCATCGCAACGAATTATCTTATCAAGGTTTTGAAATTACTGAGAATGTGGCAGGAATTCCGACTGCTATCATGGGTGAGGCTGGCTCTGGTGGGCCAGTAATTGCAATCCTGGGTGAATTTGATGCTTTGGCTGGATTAAGCCAAGTTGCTGATCTTCCTGAGCAAAAAGCACTAATTTTGGGAGGAAATGGACATGGTTGTGGACATAATATGCTTGGTTCAGCTTCTTTTTTGGCGGCAGTAGCTGTTCGGGATTGGTTGAAAGCTACTGGTGCTGAGGGAACGGTTCGTTACTACGGATGTCCTGCTGAAGAAGGAGGAGCTGGAAAAACATTTATGGTGCGTGATGGCGTATTTGATGATGTTGATATTGCTATCTCATGGCACCCCCACAGTATACCAGCGGTAATGAGAGGGTCTTCGTTGGCCAACTGCCGCATTGATTTTTCTTTTAAAGGCCGTGCTTCTCATGCTGCTGGTGCACCACATCTGGGTCGCAGCGCTCTTGATGCTGCAGAGTTAATGAGTGTTGGTGTGAACTATTTACGTGAACATATGCCAGATACGGCTCGGGTGCATCACGCGATTATAGATGGAGGAGGAATCTCCCCAAATGTTGTTCAGGCAAATGCCTTAGTTCGTTATGTAGTACGGTCTGAGACGACGCCAGAAATGTTAAAATTGTTGAAAAGAGTAAGAAAAGTTGCAAAAGGCGCGGCAATAATGACCGAAACCGAAGTAACGGATAGTATTTTAGCTGCTGTTTCAAATATACTTCCAAATGACCCTCTTTGTGATGCCATGCAGCGAAATTTAGACATGGTTGGTCCACCCTCATTTGAAAAAGAAGACTATGCTTATGCAGATAACTTTACAAAAACATTTTCAGTTGATGACATTTATGAGTCATACAAGAGTGTAGGCATCGTCCGTGCAGAAGACACAAGTTTAGCAAATTTTGTTGTTCCAAAAGGTGTGGCACCGCAGTCTTTAGGTGGGTCAACTGATGTTGGTGACGTTAGTTGGGTGGTTCCAACTGTACAATTATGGGGAGGTAATTATGCAATTGGGACACCATTCCATTCTTGGCAAATGGTTGCTCAAGGTAAAAGTGCGATGGCATATAAAGGAATGACACATGCAGCTTCAGTCATGGCTGCAACGGCGGTAGACGTTATCTTGGACCAAGATTTGCGAAATAATGCATTAGCTGATTTGAAAAATAAAGTTGGCTTGGATGGATACATATGTCCCTTACCAAAAGGATCAACTCCCCCTATTAAAGCAATGGGTGGCACTTTGTGAATATTTCCGCAAAACCTAATAACAATAGATTGGGGGTCGATATTGGGGGTACTTTTACTGATGTAGTTTTGGAAACAACATCAAGTCATTATTCTACCAAAGTTCTAACTAATAAAGAAAACCCTGAAGCTGCTATAATAGAAGGCATTGAAGTCGTATGTTTAGAAGCAGGAATTGCACTTAGTGAATTAACGCAAGTAATACATGGTACTACTTTAGCAACGAATGCTTTGATAGAACGAAATGGTGCTAAAACCGCTTTAATTACTACTGAGGGTTTTCGTGATGTTATTGAGATGCGAACGGAAAGTAGGTTTGAGCAATATGATCTTAACCTACGCTTACCTGAGCCACTTTTACCAAGAGATCAGCGTTACGTGTTGAAAGAAAGAGTAGACGCTCAAGGTCAAATATTGATCCCACTTGATATAGATGAGTTGGAAGATTTGATAAGTGAACTAACCAAGAATGGTTATGAAAGTATTGCCGTAGGATTTTTACACTCTTATACAAATAATTTACATGAAAAAATGGTGTGTAAAGCAATTAAAAACCGATTGCCCAACATAATGGTTTCGCTATCTTCTGAGGTTTCACCACAGGTTCGTGAGTATGAACGGTTTAGTACTACTGTTGCTAATGCTTATATTAAGCCTCTAATGAAAAGTTATCTTATCAAATTTCTAGCTAGGTTGAGAGAGAAAAACATAAATTGTCCTGCCTTTTTGATGCACTCAGGTGGTGGAATAATTTCTTTTGAAGATGCTGCAGAATTTCCAGTTAGGTTGGTTGAATCTGGCCCAGCTGGAGGTGCCATGTTTGCGGCTGACATAGCTTCCAAGTATGGACTCAAAAAAGTACTTAGTTTTGATATGGGGGGCACAACTGCTAAAATTTGTTTGATAAATGATTATACGCCCAAAACTAGTCGAGTTTTCGAAGTTGCACGAACTTATCGTTTTAAAAAAGGTTCAGGTATCCCAATATCTATACCAGTAATTGACATGGTGGAAATAGGAGCAGGGGGAGGTTCATTGGTTACTATTGATTCCTTAAGTCAAATTAGAGTAGGGCCAAAAAGTGCAGGATCTGATCCAGGGCCAGCATGTTTTGGTAAAGGAGGAGAAAATCCTACTGTAACTGATGCTGATTTATTGCTTGGTAAGCTTGATCCAAAAAACTTTGCTGGTGGGTCAATTGTGTTGAAAACAGAAATGGCAAAACTAGCAATAGAAAATGATGTAGGAGCTAAATTACAAATGGATTCGAATGAATCTGCTTGGGGTATTTCTGAAGTTGTAGATGAAAATATGGCTAATGCAGCACGTATTCATGCTGTGGAAAATGGACAAGATTTGAACGAATATACAATGATTGCTTTTGGTGGAGCGGCTCCATTACATGCGTCAAGATTGTGTGAAAAAATTGGAATAACAAGGTGTATGATTCCAAAAGGTGCGGGAGTTGGTTCTGCAATAGGGTTTTTAAAAGCACCTTTTAGCTTTGAAGCCAGCCGATCAATATTTATGAGATTGCCAGAATTCAATGGTGCTTTAGTAAAAAAAATATTCACTGATATGGAAGATGAAACGTCACGCTTTGTTCGCTCATGTGATGCGCATGCTGAGTTAAATTCAGACTTTAAAGTTTACATGCGCTATTCTGGGCAAGGTTGGGAAATACCTATTAAATTTACAAAGAAAGAAATAAATAATCCAACAAAGGAAGTCTTTCAAAATAGATTTGAAGAGGAATACATAAATCTTTTTGGTCGATCAGTCTCTGGTATGAAAATTGAAATCACTGTTTGGGCAGTAAATACATTTACTCTACTTCCAAAAAATAATGCTGAGCCTGATCTTGAAGAGATCAATAAAGTTTCTTTTGAAGATCATCGTTCAATTTTCGATGCTGGTCGCAGTCAAAACGTCGATGCAATGCAAATAAATAGAGATGAACTTACTAAAAATTCCTGGTTAGCTGGTCCAGCAGTAATCACCGAAAAAGAGACTGCAACCATAGTGTCATGTAGTTTCTCAGCAGTAGTTCGAAATGATGGATGTTTGGATTTAAGAATGAATCATGGGACAAATTCGATCGATGATCTGTTGCTGTCGTCAGGAGCTTTAAATGACTAAAATGTCAAATGTAGCTCATCAAGTAATGTGGAATAGATTAATTTCTATAGTTGAAGAGCAGGCTCAGGCACTTATTCGAACAGCTTTTTCAACATCTGTCAGAGAGGCGGGTGATCTCTCTGCTGGAGTTTATAATGCAGAGGGTAAAATGCTGGCACAAGCGGTCACTGGGACGCCAGGGCACGTTAATGCGATGGCTGATTCTGTCTCACATTTTCTTCGTAAAATTGGTTTGAAAAATATTTTGGAAGGTGATGTATATATAACGAATGACCCATGGGAAGGTACTGGGCATTTACATGATATAACGGTCGTGACACCAGTATTTTTTAAGAGTAAGCTTGTTAGCTTTTTTGCTTGTACAGCCCATGTTGTGGATATCGGTGGTCGGGGGTTTGGTGCTGATGCCAATTCTATTTATGAAGAAGGTATTTATATTCCAATAATGAAATTTATTGCTTCTGGTGAGGTTGATAAAACTTTAATCACTATGCTTAGAGCTAACGTTCGTGAGCCAGATCAGCTAATTGGCGATATTCATGCTCTCGCAACTTGTAATGAAATTGGGTATCGACGTCTGAATTCCATGATGAGTGAATTTGAAATTAACAACCTTAATGATATTGCTAATTTTATTTTAACAAACTCATTAAAGGCCACTTTACAATGTATTAATTCACTACAAACTGGATTTGCTGAGGGATCAATGACGATTGATGGATACGAAAAGGCTGTCAATTTACATGTTGGAATAACTATAAAAAATGATCGAGTTATTTGCGATTGGTCGGGCACTTCGGGAATTGACAAAAAAGGTATAAATGTTCCTTTAGTTTATACTAAAGCTTACTCTTGTTATGCTCTGAAATGTGCTATAGCGCCTGATATTCCAAACAATGCAGCGTCATTAGAACCATTTGAAGTTGTGGCGAGCGAAGGTTCAATTGTTAATGCAATTCATCCTGCTCCTGTAGCATTAAGGCATGTGATAGGTCATATGTTGCCTGATGCCATATATGATGCATTAGACAAATTATTACCTAATACGGTTCCTGCTGAGGGAGCTGGGTGTTTATGTAATTTTCAAATTTCCTTAAGAGCAAAAGCACATTCAAATTTAACCAATCAAATGTCTCGTGCAGAGGTTTTAACATTTAATTCTGGAGGTTCTGGAGCGAGACCTACGTTAGATGGTATGAATGCCACAGCTTTTCCATCAGGTGTTATGACCATGCCAGTTGAGGTTACTGAACAAGTTGGTCCAATAATTATTTGGCGAAAAGAGCTACGTCCTGATAGTGGAGGTGCTGGGACATTTCGTGGTGGATTAGGTCAGCTTATGGAGGTTGGCTCGAGAGAGGGGTTCGAATTTGATATTCAAGCAATGTTTGATCGTCTAAAATATCCTGCTAGAGGGCGCCGCGGTGGGTGTAATGGTGCTGTGACAAAAATATCCCTTGATGACGGAAAATTGTTAAAAGGAAAAGGCAAACAATCTGTGCCTTATGGGCTAAAGGTTAAAATGGCATTTCCAGGAGGTGCTGGTTATGGAGACCCTTTGAAACGTGATTTAGAGCAAGTTAAATCAGATCTTCGAATGGGCTTCATAACGCCAGAATATGCTTCCAAATATCACGATTTTAATAATGAAGAATTTTTTAATAAAATAAACTTTCCTAGTAAGAAAGAGGTGTGATCTTGAGTAGTCATTTGGGGGAAAGTATACCAAGAAAATCTAGTTATGATATTGTAATTATTGGTGGTGCTATAATGGGTACAGCAGCAGCGTGGTTTCTATCCAATAATAAAGATTTTAATGGTTCAGTTTTGATTGTTGAAAAAGATCCAAGTTACGAATTTAGCTCAACTGCGCGAACTAACTCTTGTATTAGGCAGCAATTTAGCCGTGAATTAAACATTAGAATTTCACAATTCACAGCAGATTTTGTTAAAAACTTTCGAAGATATTTAGGGGATGATGATAGAATTCCAGTATTAAATATACAGAATTATGGATATATGTATTTAGCTAATAGTGAAGATAAGGCTAAGTCTTTACGCTCTATTCAGAAGACTCAATTACAAGCTGGTGCTGGTACAACCTTAATGACTCCTGATGAAATTAAAAGTGAGTATCCATTTTACAATGTGGAGGATATATTCTTAGGCAGCATAAATACCATTGATGAGGGTTATTGGGACGGTGGGACGGTATTTGATTGGCTGCGCCGATCTTCGGTAAATAGAGGTATTGAGTATATTTCAAATGAAGTTGTGGGAATTAATAAGAATTCTACTGGCACCATGGTGGATAGTATAAGCTTGAAGTCGGGTGAAGTAATAAGCTGTGGGGCAGTGGTAAATGCGGCTGGTCCACGTGCTTCAAAAGTAACAGAAATGCTTGGTATAAAAATACCGGTGGAACCCAGGAAACGCTATACTTGGGTATTTTCTGCAGAACACCCTCTCGAACGAGACTTGCCTTTGACTATAGATCCTTCGGGCATTCATGTCCGTCAAGAGGGGCCAAAGACTTATTTAGCAGGTAGTAAAGGATTTTCTGACGTTCAGGCAGATTTTGATGATTTTTCTATGGATCCTAACCTTTGGGAAGATTATGTTTGGCCTACTATTGCCAATCGTATTCCAGCGTTTGAATCAATTAAAATTGTGACTGAATGGGTTGGGCACTATGCTTTTAATACCTTAGATCAAAATGCTATTATAGGCCCTCATTCAGAAGTGAAGAACTTTATGTTTATGAATGGGTTTTCAGGGCATGGCTTGCAGCAAGCACCCGCTATGGGTCGTGGTATGTCTGAATTATTGATTTATGGAACCTACCAAAATCTTGATTTGTCATCTTTTAGCTATGATCGCGTTTTAAAAAACGAACCATTTTTGGAAGAAGCAATAATTTAAACTTTAGATTTATATCATCACAGGGAATATTATAATGAAAAAACTTGTTTTAACTGGAGCTGCCGGTCGTTTAGGCTCTTATTTAAGAGAACCTTTATCGGAACTTTGTGATAATTTAGTTTCGACAGATTTGGTTGAGGGAATAGGTAGTACTTATTCTGGAGAAACTTACATTAAAGCAGATTTGGCTAATTTTGATGAGGTTAATGCGTTAATGGACGGTGCTGAAATGATTGTGCATTTTGGTGCTCTTAGTGATGAAGATACTTTTGATGAGATATTAAGTTCTAATATTATTGGGGCTTATAACGTTTGGGAAGCTGCTGCTCGTAATCACGTTAATCGAGTGATTTATGCTAGTTCCATACATGCTGTGGGTATGTACCCAAAAAATGAATACATAGGCATTAATGTTCCTCACAGACCAGATACATTTTATGGTTTAGCCAAGTGTTTTGCTGAGGATCTGGCCAGTTTATATTGGGATAAAAAACAAGTTGAAGCGGTTTGTTTACGTATTTTATCTTGTGCTAAGGTTACTAGTAGTAGGGCTCTAGGGAGTTGGCTGAGTTATGATGATTTAATATTGTTGGTCAAAAGAGCAATTGATGCCCCCACTACAGGGTTCAGTATTATTTATGGAGTTTCTAATAATGATCGCACTCCCATTGATAACAGTGAAGCTAGTTTTTTAGGATATAAACCCAAAGATAATGCTGAGCAATATGCTGATAAAATTTTGAAAAATGCGAACAAGGTAGATAAGAATGATCGTGCTCAAATCTTTCATGGTGGACCATTTGCAGCGGTCGAGCTTGGCCAAAGTGGCAAGGCTATCATGCAAATAGTTGACGATAAAAAGATTAATTAAATCTTTTTATGCATACCTTTTATTAATTTATGTCCTTATTTGGACAATAGATTAAGCGTTAATTCTCATCGACTATATAAATTTCAGATAACTCGAAACTCTCAATATGAGTACTTTGCTTTTCTAATGCTAAAGTAATTACGTAAAAAAGAGCTATTGAAATTAATAATGAAGTAAACACCTCCGTAAAACGAAGATAAATTATTTCTATAATAAACATATGTGCCTCAACTGCATTCTGACTTTTTGCCAGATTATTTTTATAGTTTATATTCACTTATATATTTTTTAAAATCAAGTATTAGTTTTTTTTGAGCAAAATACTGCCTTAGAAATGTACTAAAAATCTCAATGGTATTTTAATTCTAAATATTGCATGTATTACTCAGCACAATAGAATGTTGTTTCTATTATTTTAAAAAAGGTATTTGTAACATGAGCAATAATTCATACATTCCTCCAGATGTTTGGAAATGGGACCAGGAAAGTGGCGGTACATTTGCCAAAACGAATAGGCCTATAGCTGGCGCAACTCATCAGAAAATACTTCCTATTGGAAAACACCCTTTACAATTATATTCGTTGGCAACACCAAACGGGGTTAAAGTTACTATATTACTTGAGGAGTTATTAGCATTAGGATTTGAAGGCGCTGAATATGATGCTTGGTTGGTAAAAATTGATGGTAACCAATTTGGAAGTGGTTTTGTAGAACTTAATCCGAATTCTAAAATCCCAACCTTTGCAGATCATAGCCTTGGAACACCTATTCGCATTTTTGAATCAGGTGCTATTATGTTATACCTTGCGGAAAAGTTTGATGCATTTTTATGTAAGGGTCCCGAGCAGAGGGCCGAGATGCTCTCTTGGTTATTTTGGCAGATGGCTAGCGCACCATATTTAGGTGGAGGATTTGGGCACTTTTATTCATATGCACCAGAAAAATTTGAATACCCAATTAACCGTTTTGCCATGGAAGTTAAACGACAATTAGATGTTCTTGATCATAACTTGAGTGAGAGAGAGTTTATTTGTGGCGATGAGTATACCATTGCAGATATGGCAATTTGGGCATGGTATGGCCAATTAGTTTTATATCGCCTTTATGATAGTGGAGAGTTCTTGGATGTAACATCATACAAGAATGTTAGGCGTTGGGCTAAAGAAATCAACGCTCGGCCTGCAGTTAAGCGAGGTCGTATGGTTAATAAAACTTCGGGGAGATTGGAGGTTCAATTGTGGGAACGACATGATGCCAGTGATTTTGAAAAGCGAACCCAAGATAAACTTGTTTGATGATTGCTATAATGTAGTTACTAATATCAGATATTTTTTTACTGACGATGATTGTTGTTTGTTTTTGTTAACATCAAAATAAGCGCTAAGCTTGAGAAAGTAATATATCCAAACAACACTGGGGTAGCAGTCCCATTAAAAGCCAGTCCAATTGGAATGGCTATTAAGATTCCCAACATCGTGGCAGATGCACCAATTATAGCTGATGCCATGCCTGCTATTTCACCCATTGGTTCCATAGCTAAAGCGTTCAAATTACCAAAATATAAACCTTTGAGAAAGAAAGCTATTACTGACCAACTAATAAAAATCACTAGCGACCACTCCATGGGTAAGAACTCTAGGTTAATTATTAATATAGTTATAATTGCAAAAATGATTTGTAGTGCATAACCTATAGTGGCTAATAATTTCATTCCGTACTTCATAACTAAAGCAGCATTCATAAAACTAGCTGGAGCTGCAAGTATTGAAATAATCGCAAAATACATTGGGAATTTCATACCTGCTCCAAGAGTATCTACAAATATTTGTTGAGCTGAATTAAGGTATCCAAAAAGAGCACCAAAGCCGAGTGCTAAGGTAACTGTGTACTTAACGACTGCAGTGTTTGTAATGACTACCTTAAACGCACGTAGAAATTCGGTTGAACTAAGTTTCTTTCTTTGCTCAAATGGTAATGTTTCAGGCTGTCGTAGATTTAACCAAAGCAGTCCAATTAATGCGAATGCAATAAACGCCATATATATTGATCTCCAGCCAAAGTTAATAAATAATAATTGTCCAATTGAAGGTGCTAAAGCTGGAACTAGTACAAATATGGCCATCGCAAGCGACATAACTTGAGCCATTTTTCGTCCAGAATATAAATCTCTAATAAGAGCCATCGTAACGGTTCTTGGAGCGGAAATTCCTAGACCTTGAATAAACCTAGCAACGAGCATCATTTCTAAAGTTTCTGCATAATAAGCAGCGATACAAGCTAATATAAATATCATTAAGCCAATTGTGATTATGGGCTTTCTTCCGAATGTATCAGAGATTGGTCCTGAAATTAATTGTCCAAGGCCTGTTCCAAGAATGAAGCTAGAAATAATTAATTGTGCTTTGTTAACGTTTAAAAGTTCTAAGTCTTTCGCTATGTCTGGAAAGGCTGGCAACATTGTATCAGTACCGAATGCTATCATTCCAAACATTATTGATACTAATATTATAAACTCCCAATAGGGCAGGCGATTTTTTCTCATTCTTCCTGCTCCTAAATAAATGTTAAATAAGTTAGATTTATTAATGCTGATTAAATTAAATTCTTTGGTTCAGCGTTAATATTTTCCGACTAACAGCTTATTTTATTTTGAACAATCTGAAACTTAACTTTAATTATGTAAGATTGCTGAGGGCTAAAAATAAAATCCCAGATAGCAAGGCTGCTGCAGGAACAGTTATAATCCATGCTGCAATTATGGTAAGAAAATGAGAACGTCTTACAAGCTTTCGGTGCATTCTCTTTTTTGAGCCTGCTTTTACTATTTCTTTTTCTTTTAGAGTTGCTAAATCTTTTTTACTTGAAGTTAATCGCCAGTGAAGTTCCCTAAAAAATCCAACCCCAAAAACAGCGCCAATGGCTATATGTGTGGAACTAACTGGTAATGCAAGCCATGAAGCTATTATCACAGTTATAGCTGCTGACAAAGCTACGCAATACGCTCTCAATGGGTTTAATTTTGTAATTTGCTCACCTACCATTCGAATTAATTTGGGTCCAAAGAGTAACAATCCAAAAGATAGACCAAATGCGCCGATCACCATAACCCAAATTGGTATTGAAACCTTGGCTATAACCTCTCCAGCTTGAGCAGTATGGACGATTGCCGCTAATGGTCCTATTGCATTTGCTACGTCATTGGCGCCGTGGGCAAACGATAATAAAGCAGCTGCAAATATTAATGGGATCTTAAATAAACTTCTTACAGATTTTTTAGTATTTTCCATCCCCTCTGATTGTTTGTAGATTAATGGTTTTGTTATTAGATAAAAAATCGCTAGTGTCGCAACGCCAATTAAAAGTGCTGTGTCAAGATCAATTTTGACAACTTTCTTTAAACCTTTCACTGACAAGTATGCAGCGAAAGCACCTGCCATTATAGCGATAAGCAATGGCACCCAA
>Ga0308009_10001447_pt1 | contig 13809 bp, 15 predicted proteins | sample Neamet127_FD_203134 | JGI IMG/M metagenome (GOLD analysis project Ga0308009, IMG submission 203134) | Marine microbial communities from water near the shore, Antarctic Ocean - #127 | ecosystem: Environmental > Aquatic > Marine > Unclassified | place: Southern Ocean | collected 2014-07-24
CCAACCACGCCAATCCCTTCCCCTCTCCCCCCACCAACCACTAAACCGATACATTCGACCACCATGTTTGCAAAACATTCCAAACGGAATACTCCATCACGGCCTCAGCGGGTACCGTTTAATTTTGACAATCATTACGCAACCCAACTAATGCACGATAGGAAAATAGAGGAAGAGGAACTGAACGCCTTGTCGGGGTATAGGAATGATTATTTATATTTACACGAATTGGACGACTGTGCGTATTCGGACGATGATAGCGATGGGGGATCGGGGTAGTTGTAATGTAAATACGCAAAACCACCCATCTAATATTCCCATCGCATATTAGATGTCACTGATAACCGAGTACGAATCCAACAAAACAATTCCCGTCCAAATCCATGTAGTGGATGCCAACAATATGATTGGATATTCCGTATCCGATTCTATCCCCTGTGCGACGGACAATGTGATACCAAACAATGCCTTCATAATGTACTTGACCGATATCCAGAAATCCCACAACGCCGAGTATTCATTCGCGATATCGTACGACGAGCATACGCGCGAGGCAACGGAATTTAAATCCATTCCCATGACCGACACACGATTCTCTCAACCTGGTACATTCAACACATCCATGTTGGTTATCGTATTGAAGCAACGAACCGAAAAGAAAAATAATATAGCAAATAGTACACGACGCAACCACCGCAATCACCCCACCCATCACACCCATCACACCCATCCAAAACGTTCCGGCGGAACGCGGAAATGTGGCTACTAGATAGATGTTAAATATCGTCGAAATCAATGTCATCGTCTCCTCCAATGACACTGCTATCCTTCTCCCCATCGGCCAAATCAACCTCTCCCCCAAGCAGTCGGTCTTCACGTTCCTGTTGGACCCCCACATCCTCAATATCATTTGTGAATACGATACCATCATTGATCGCATCAATATGAACGGATTTCGCCAAATCTTCCGTGGCGATGAGGGCTCCCAGATTCATCGTCTCCTTCTTCTTGATGGCTGAAACATCCGCGTCGCGATATACATGTAGGAGATCGCAAACTGCAACCCCATTCTGACGCGATTCCCATTCCCGGGCTCCTACGAGACACCATGTTCCCGCACACATCATGTTATCCCGCTTATGTCTCCCCTTGAACTTTTGGCGAATCACACAATTATATGGGTTCCCGTCAACCCCAACCACCGAGACCCGACCATTCCCTACCATCTTATCCACACACGCGTACATTTCACCCTCTTCCGCGAGCCGGAGTTTTCCCGTGTACCGACCGCCCCCGCCTTTAGAGGCGCGCTGTTTTCTTTTGTTTCTTCCGCCTGCGTTTGAATTCATTGGACTGTTAAGAGATGGTGTATAGTGACAGTTGTTCTCAGGAACAAGTTAAATCAATTTTTCGTTAATTTCTCTGCGTAATGTAAAATGAAGACGTGGCGAGAAGTTGTAAAGGAAAATTCCAAACCCGGCCAAAGTTTGAAGGAGGCGATGAAGGCCGCCTCCACTCAATGGACGAAGATGAAAAAGGAGGGCACGGCGAGTGTGGGTGTCGCCACGAAGGGTACCAAGAAGAGGAGAAGCAAGAGCAGTTGCGTTAAGACATGTGTGGTGACTTGTGGAAAAAAAAGGAAAACGCGAAAGAAGCGTGGGAAGGGGCAGCGCGGGGGTGACGTTACGGGTGTCATTGCCGATGCGAAGAACACGGTGACCAGTCTGTTGAATACCTCTGCCAATACCCCTGCCTCTACCCCTGTCAATACCGATACCGTTACCGATACCGTTACCGATACCGATACCGTTACCGATACCGATACCCCTGCCGCTACTGGCGGAGGAAAACGCCGTCGAAAATCGCGCGGTTCCCGCAAGTCAAAGGGTCGCAAAACCAAGGGCCGAAAATCGCGCAAATCGCGCAAATCCCGCAAATCCCGCAAATCCCGCCGCAAGAGAAATCGCAAGTAAGTGTAGGAATCAATGTTCGCCACTCCACCCACCCACCATATCTTGCGTGCAGTCCTCCATTTGAACCAACGCGACAATACGTACGATACGGTGATTGGAATCCATCCCCGTCCGCAAAGAAGCGATCCACTGACTCGGTACCTCCGTCACGCACGTCCCCCGAAACCATCGCCGTTTACGGCAGAAGAGCCTAAATGTATCACCACGATCCAACACCCAGTGGAACAACACAGAGTATGGTGTGCCCATGAACTCCCCGAATTCACCGCCTATTTGCTGGGAATTGGATATACGGTGGATACAGATCTTACCCGAACCTTGCGCGAGTCGGGAACGACCCGGGATTTCCTGTTATCTGTTCGGTCTGCGCCATAAGGGCGTGATCCCGACCGCAAGCGGAATTGCGGCGTTGCGCCGCCTACCACACACCACACGAGCCCGACCGCTTGTACCTAACGATGTAAAAATTGAATAATGAATTTACACCGTTCCTTCCAGTATATATCACTGATACCTATACACTCCAATGGATACGTTCCTTACCAACCAACCCAACGCACATACGTCAACCCAGGCCACCACTTCCGCCACCACCACTAAACCCAGCAATCCCTATCCCGACCAAAAATTCGTCCGTCCCAACCTTCCCAGCGACGTGGGTGCGGCCTACGATGCCCTCCCAGAGGTGAACCGACACGCCTTCCGAATCGCCTACGAACAACTCGGTTCCTCGTTTGACTACCGCCAATGCGGAATGTAATTACCCCAACCCAATTTCCCTACCGCTTACGTGGCCTACCACACACATCACCCAATAACCCCTCACCAAACACCCCAAAAAACCCCGGCATTCTGGCACACAACCTCGCGCGCGACATGCCCTCCAATCCACCTGGCGCGTAAAATCGTGTGTACTATTTTTAATACATCCACATCATATAATGCCCGACATACCGTTTTCCGAATTGGTGAAACGCTCGGTTATAAATAATTCGTCATCAACCCCATTTAAGATTATGGTGGATTCCGCCGAAGAGTTTCTCGCTGGTATATTGAAAGACGATAAATCCATTACACGGGATATTTCCGAACGGTCAGCGTCCCGAAACAGTGATGGGGAATACGTGTTCACGGACGGTCCCGATGGAAATGAAATTGTGATTGGGATTAAGGATTACCTGACTCGGGTGAAATTGCGTCAGTACAATGCGATATTCTCACTCAGTGACGCAATGTACGGCGATAAAACCCGCGATATTGGGCGAGAATTGGTGGATACAATCAAGACGGTATTTTTGCCGTGGATTCTCGTGGATGTACTGATTGGGTTACCCGTGGAGGAGGATGTGAGAGAGGAGGAGATGAACTCACAATTTAATTTCGGCGGATACACCGCTTTGCCCGACAATATCGCGTACGAACATGTGAATGTATTTCGGGAGTACATTGCCGGAACAGTGGGGATTGATGTGGTGAAAAAAACCGTGAATACGATTAGTGAACTACCGGTACGTGTTCCCAATGACATGGACCTGCCATTTCCGGACCTACCATTTTCTGGCCCACCCAAAGTCAATGCAATTGAAACAATCAGCGGGGTATTCAACCTCCTATTCCGGGAAAAAATATTAATTGAATTGGTACGTACCGTCGGGGGGTTGAAACACGCCACAACCAACGTACCCAACGTCAAGCCATTGTACGAGTCGTATGTGACATCCCAACGGGCCGAGTACGAGACTGCGTATAAATCGTTGATTGCCAAACTGTACCCAGGGGAAAATGCGACACCACAGTCCTCCATGGGCCGTACCAACACCAAACACCGATACTACGAACACAAGCCTGTATCCCAAAATACCGTCTTCGTGGTGGATACCGAGACCCGCGATAAACGACACGATTCATCCACTTTGGTGAAATGTCTTCGCACCACCAATGCCCGGTACCGATACTCCAATGATATGGTGGGCCACGTTCTCCTTCAGACCATCCAATTCGGGCGGTGGTGGGGAGGGATGACCTTGGAAACGATGACTGGATGTTTGGGATTAATCACGGGAATCCTGATTGATATTGAAACGGTGGACCACGCGGGGTTCATTCCCATCAACGTTCCCCTGAATAGCGCCGATATTGCGGGCGATGTTGCGGTGGTTTATGCCGACGGGAACTTCAACCCCCCCATTCCAAAGGCACGAGATTCGCGTGGTGAAATTCCCCCCATTGATTTAATCAATAGGATAAAATTAACTGATTATTCGGGGGTTGTATCTGCCAATGGGGTACCATTTAAGAAGTACGGGTATTTATCATTCTTACATATCCTATTGAACGCATACGATGTTGTGATGGTGGAAAAGTTCCAAGAAAAAAATGGTGGCGATATTCAATTGGATATTGACGTTTATACCAAAAACAGTATTCGCCAAACGTTGGATATCATGGAAACAAGTGCCATTGAAAATATAGTATCTGGACTGACGACATTTGCGACCCTGTGCATGGTTGATGGGGTGTGGAATGTTCCCAAACTCAACAATTTTGTAATGAACCTAAAATCCATAGATACGGTACTTCATGGGGGGAAGAATATGGGCGGCGCATCCATACTATTCACCCCCGATTTTGTAATAAATTCTGACGGATTCACAACCAGCCCCGATATCACCAATATAAAGATAGCCGGCAAACACATGATGTCGTTTGATATAGCGAGCCCCGACATTAGACAAAACATGCGAATATCTACCGCCGATGGAACACGGTACATTCCCGTGATCGTACGGGGTGGCGGGGCAAGTGTGGTCACCCGATTCATCGAAAGTGTGGGAGATATATTTGAAGATACATATGTATCCCGTGGCTCATTATTCACCGATTTGGTGGGACAGGCCGTGGTAACTGCGTCCAAACCACCGCGAATTTTGGGAACCATGATTGGAAGTGGATTGGAGACAGTTGCGAGAACTGCCAGTGTAGTTATTCCTCCAATCGCCATCGCCACCAATTTGGTGGCCATCCCGGCGAAATATATATTCAATGTTGCCGCGTACGACGAAATGAGCCAGTACTCGCCTTTTGGGTTGGGCCAAATCTTCGGTCGTCCTATTATTAACGGGGTACAGTCTGTGTATTTGGTGGTCCAATTGATATCGCTGGTCGGGATGGGGGTGGTCCAGCCCCGTATTGTGAGATACATAAATGTGCCTTTGCGTCAATTGTGGAGTGAATTCGTAGGGTTGTTAGCAAAAGACACGCTATCGCGAGATACCGATTTGGTGGGAGTGGATTATCCTACCCGATTCACGTACTTGAAACGAGCGGATAGAGTCTCCCAGTACGGAGACAACAATATCTTGGATAGAAGCGATGCGGAACTGATTGTAAAATTGGTGGTGAACGAATATTTATACGAGGTTGTGTGGAACAGCATGAAGACTGAGTGGTATTCCTACAATCAGAAAATCGTGGATCGGTTGCGGGAGTTCATTGAAACCGAGGGCGTATCGGCCGATATCAAATCTTTATTTGAGAATTTTTACTTTGCCACATTAGATGCGGCGGTCGCCCGGGAAAACAGTATAGTTGGAAATTCCGTTCGCATCATGTTGAGTAATATATTCGCAGACACCAATCGCGACATGTTATTTCCCGATTACACGAATTTCATACGAGTATGTAAAAGTCGCAATAAGAACACTGTAAATAAGGAGACGGGAGAAAAAGTATCTTACCAAACATGTACGAGAATATCATGCGAGCGAGCAGATTTAGTGGTGTACGAGAACATGTTCCGCAAAACCTTTCCCGATTTGGATTTAGAAGATATTGGTCTGATCGCCATGGTAAAGGGAATCAACCAACGATTGGGTGGAGATATTATTACCGGAAACAACGTACTTGATACGGTGATTCGAAATTTCCCGTTTGAATTAACCGACACGTCAACGGACGGATCTTTCCAGAAATCGGTGATTGGGCTGTTTGATGAGACGATTGATGAGGTGAAGGATTTGGGCGAACGAATGTTGAGAAATATAATGAACTAACAATACAATGCCGACAACCGACCGATATTTGAGTTCCGCGGATACACAGTTCACCGGCGGGTGCCGCCGATGTGGAGGGGAGATCCATCCCCCGCGCCGCACCTTTTGCAGTGCCGCATGCGTCCACGAACATAAATTGCGGACCAACGGAACCTATTTACGGAATTGTACGTTCCGCCGCGACAATGCCGTGTGCGCGATATGCGAATTTGACACTAAAGAGTTGGCGAAACGATTGCGGCATATGACCGTCCAAGTGGGACGGCGGAAGCGCGATATCCGCCCCGAGTTCGCCGAGGAGTATGCACTGATCTGTAAGGCCCATGGAATATCCCCGAAACGAAAAACATGGGGAACTGCTCGGGGAGGTGGATTGTGGGACGCGGATCATATAGTGCGTGTGGTGGACGGGGGTGGGTGTGCGGGGCTGGGTAATATCCGCACATTGTGTTGTTCGTGTCACAAGGCCGTCACCTGGAGCGCCAATCTTCCGAAAACCGTGGATGAAATTCAATCCAAGAAGAACGTGATGCTGGCGATGGAAGATCTTGTGCCGGAAAATTAATATACTGATTTGTCATTTGTCATTAGCGAATCACAAATCAGTATATTATATGGGCGGAAACTCAATGTTCGGATATAGTGGTGGATGCGGTGGATGTGGTGTTCACGGCACCGCCATGCATCCTCTTAAACATCCCAAATGACATTATGTTCGATATAGTTGGAGGAGCGGTTCGCTTCGCGACAACCGCATCGTGATCGACCAACGTTCCCCCTCGTCGGAACCGGTTCATCTGGGCCTTTACGCGAATCATATTTTTCTCGTGCTTTTCGCGCAACAATGTCAATTCCGAATCCTCGTTCTTGGGGGTGGATTTTCCTGTGTAATTCTTGAACGTTGCAAATACCGATTTGGGCGGGGGGGTGGGTGGTACCGGGGATACCTTTCCATCTTTCACCACAACAAAGTCCTCGGTGGACGAGGTGGGACTGACTGGTTTCATAGCAACAGTCTTTTCACGAAAGGACTTCAACTCTGCGTTATATCTCTCATTCTCCTCGTAGTACGCATCGTGGATATTGAAATACAGACAGGCGCATTTGTTATCGCAGACGAACTTGCGTGCGACCGTCTCCAATACATTGTGGGGGATGCCCGAGGAAGCGTACCAGATAAAAGTTTTCACATCGTTATCCCATTCCACGAGAACCGTTCCCTGCGGGGTAACTTCTTCCACATGAACCACTTGTAACTCCGCCAATCGCTCGTCCGTGATGGGGTCGGTGGACTCATCAAAGTACAAATCATAGTAGCGATTCTCATATGCGATTTCCACCTCGGGGTCGTCATTGGGATTGTATGTGTCATGTGTGAGAAGTGCCGTCGCAATGACCCCCAATCCCGTTCCGGTAATGAAAATAGTGGTTGTGATGAAGAATGTGTAGAAAGTGTTAGTGAGCGTTCTCATCCACGGCGATTCCGTGTACCATTCGGGGCCCATCATGTGTTATTATGACATATCATTCGTCCGCAGCCTCTAATTCATTTTCGGAAACGAAATCCGCTATGTGCGACACAACCGTTAGGGGGGATTCCGTTTGGGGACAATGCCCCGTTTCAGGCCACAATTCCACAGTTAAGTTGCGAATGGATGTGAAATGCGTGACGTGTTTCGCGGGCAGGATCTTATCTTCGGTGCCCCAAATAAGGAGGGTTTTTGCAGTTATCATTTCAAGGTCCGCCGATTTCACGAAAATGAAATCATCTGGGAATTCTCGAACACTTTTACAGATCATCTTCACCACTGGCGACGATACCCGGTCTTTCAAAATGAATCCCGTGGTGAGAGTGAGTGCACGGTGGATCGGTTTGGAATTAAGTGCATCCACCATCGCACAACAATCGGTGAATGTTTTGGGACTGAACCGATCAGTCAATCGCACCTTCTCCGCATCATCGCACGGGTACCCCGCGGGACTTATCAACACTAAACGATCGAACCTACTGGGAATCACACTGGCAATTTTGGCGGCAATGGCACCCCCCATCGAATTCCCGACCAATGTTATCATCTCGTACCGCGATGTGGTTGCCAGAATACTTTCGGTGATTGCACTGATGAGCCACTTGAATTCGCAGGAAGGATCCACGTCCGCGTGCTGGGGCGGGAAGGGCGATTCGCCGTGCCCCGGAATATCCACAGCGAGGATTCGGCCGAATTTGTACTGGGCGAGTTTCAGGAATTCCACCCAATCGGACGAGCAGGATGCGAGACCGTGGATCACCACCAGCGTACCCTGTGCCGAGCCGAGCATTTCATGGACGGCCACGGGGTACCCCGTGTGGGTGGGGATCATATGGGTGGTCGCTGAAGTGATGTACCGCGTCAGCACATTCTTTGCACCATCAATCATGGGAACCGCAATGGGCGACCATAGTCCAGCGGTGAGGTCGGTGATTTGGGAAAAAAATGTATTGGTGGCCATTCCGGTGCTGGGAGGAGCGGGTGGGGGTGGCAGTGGTGGTGGGGGTACCAAACCCATAACGTTGTTGGACGAATCGGTCATGCTCTTCTCCTATACTTGGATATTTTCATTCTGGGGGTTCAGTCGCATGGACGTACAATCCGTTAACAGCCTTCAACCTCGCGTTGCCGTATCCCCATCAATGTCGCAATCTCATCCCCCAAAATGGGAACTTTGATTTTCTGGTAGGAACCGTTCTTGTTGTTGGGGTGGAGACATACCAGGAACAGTTCCGTGACCACCACCCCGTACCGCCGTTCCAGGATATACTTGTAGATATTGAGTTGCAGCGAATAATGCCAGAAATTCGTATCGGGGAGGTGGGCGATTTCTAGTGTGGTGGAGAATTTCATCCACGGCGAGGTCTTGACAATCTCCTTGGACCGTTTCCAATCGTAAATCGCCAGGGTCCCATTGGGGTTCTGGAAGACCATATCAATGGACCCCGACAACCGCAACGCTTCATCAAACACGCACCACTCGGTGCGGTAGGGGGTGAGGTGCATGTGTGCCGCGGCGAACCGCGTGAAATACTGGTACTCTATCGAATCGTTCTCGCGCGGGGCACCATTGTAGTGGTACTCGATATCCAAGTGCATCTTGGTTCCCGCAGTGGACGCTTCGCGCCCGTTCGCCGCCCACCCCTCTTTAATATCCTCTTTGGTCTGACCGAAGTATTTGCTCTGTGACCACCGCGGGCCCGCCATCATTTTATCAATAATCCGATCCGCATCGAACCCCTCAAAGTGGCGATGGTTCCAGGTGGTGACACTGGTATATGTAACGGACGAATCCCCGTCGATCGTGTACACGTGGGGCCCTTCATCAAATTCAATCCGGCTGTCGCGCGGATGCGCGTTCTTGGTGGCGAGGTACTGGATGGGGTCGGGGGTGGGGAAGAATGACATGTATTGTGTGTGTGTTGGGTTCAACCGACAATACATATCATATCAATTTTATATCTTAAAAAATGCAAGAAACCAAAGAATCGTCCCGTATATTACAACGCCCATCACCTAGGAAATGCCGCCCCACCCCGACGACCGCCACTGCATCAAATGTAAAAAACGAATTAAAACCGCCAAGACCGATCATGCGAACTGTATTGTAATAAAATCCTTCCCCTTCCACACCCAATGTCTCAATTGCGAAGTATGCGATATGGCACTGACCCGCCGCACCGCTTTCGTGGAAGCGACGTTGGACCATACCGCCGCCTACTGCTACTCCCACCGGCCCTGGTGCGCGGGCCAGTATGGTGGGAATGGGAATTAGACGATTACTTGGAAATACACCGAAGAATATTGAATGTTTCGTTTTCTGTACCGCAAATGACGAAATTGCGCTTGTGTGTCCGCGCCGTCACCGCCTCATATGTAGTGAGCCCATCCGCCGTATCCGTATTGGACCCAATGAGTCGCAACACTGTCCCATCATCGCGGGTGATGCGGTACAAACTCGTCCACGAATCAAATGTATATTCCGACTTTAAAACTGCTTTGGCTATGTCGGATATGGTTAAATGGTGCTCTTCGGTATTTCGCGCTTCGTGAATTGCGGTTTGGATCGCGACCCGAATATCGTTCAGTGACATGGTGGGCTCAATATCAATGAGCGGGACTTTGATATAGTTTCCTTCGCGGTCCGTATTGGCCGTGTAGCGGGTACTCACCACCACACAGACGGTCATGGGGCGATCGCGCACCGTGTCGCGCACCATATCCTGAATCATGGTGGAAATTCCATTCACAAACAGAGAAAAATCGGAGGAGGGGGCGCGGACGGGAACCGCAATTGGTTCCATTAGCGAGAAATCAAATGTACCATAATCGTCGGGCGCGCGTGTATCGGCACGAATCATTTTCGCCGCCAATGCACCGTCGTACGCTGCATGCGACCCCCCGTACCGAATCCGTTTCCCATCGGAAGTTTCATATACCAATCCAATATCCGGCCAAATACAGCCCATGACGCAATCGCAAATCCAATTCCCGAATCGTTTGAATGGTCTCGTGAACGCGTACCAGGAACATAAATTGTCGCACATTAGTACACACCGTACACTACCATGTGACTATCGCAGTAGTGTATGAAAATATAAATGGGTCGATGGATTCACCCCAAAATCGTTTCCATGGTATCTTGCATTTGGTCTATGATGGACCCGAAGAAGGGCGCGATGATTCCTGTACCACTCTCCCAGGTTCCGTCCAGAGTGACGGACACCCCACCATCCGTTTCCACGAAAGACATGTCCACATTGAAACACATCATATCGGTGCGGACGTGGACGGAGAGTTTGTCGTGGGTGGTGGAGGTATCAGTGTCGGCCGCATGTACCCTGTGCCACGTTTCACAGAACTCCAATTCGGGAATAGGTAAATGAAACCCAGCCAGGGTGGGCTGGCGACGGTAGGTGATGATTTGGGGCGAGGTGGCGGTCGATCGACAAGTGTTGGTCGGGTCGGGCGAGTACCGGATATCCTCTGATCCTCCATTTGTTGTGCGGAACACCGCATCGTAGTATTCACGGGAACAAATGGTATCAATACATTCCTTTGCGGAGGTGAATCGGGTTGGGAATGTACGTTGTTGGGGGTGAGGAGTGGTACCGAGTGTATCGCTCGGTGTATTGGCGACGACGGTATGTAGGATATCGCGGAATAGGTTCGCCATATCATGTGGTGAGATGTTTGTGGAATGGGGGGGAAATAATCGTTAGATTTGGGTATCAGTAATGCTGATATAGCCATCCAGTTATTATATATTTATCGCTTGATATTGGCACGTGTGCTCGGTGAGGATGTGTCCAACTTGCCGGAAACAGTATAAGTTTTCCCGTTTCCGGTTTAATTTTACAGTTTGACCAAAATTCGGTTTCTCCTCCGTCATCAACATCGTTCAAATACCATAAGAACGTTAATTTTCTCATTTTTTTCCCATCGAAATCACATAAATAATCGTTATGATAAGTATATTTACCAACGCCTTTATTATATTTTTGCAATTGCATGTTGTCAGTGACCAAACTATTTGTATCGAAAATATTATACGAAGGGCCCAATTGATCACTATATGTTTTCACATAGTGTTTGATACACCGGGCCAACTCGCGCGACAATGTTTTATTGAATCGGTCCCAATGTAAACCAGCGGATGTGATTGAGAAATCAGTTGTATCCTTCACATGTTTATTAACCCCGCCGATGGTAAGTCCCTCGTACCGCCTATCCTCTAGTTCAAACATATTGATCATTTCATGACATAACTCAACCGATAAAGAATTATAGGTCACGTAAATCAATTCGTTCATATATAACACTTGGTCATATATAAATCCGATCAGAAATACGAATTTTTTGGAAATGGTTGTAAAAATCCATATAACTATATTGGGGTAAACTACACACTGCGATGTAAATCAATATTGAACGGATTGTTGTATTTTTATCTATTTCATAATGTAATGGGAGTACAAGATTTTAAGTTTAAAGGTATATCCTTAAACAATGTGTTACAAACAGGGAGTGCCGAAAATGTTACTGGCTACGATATGGCTATTTCAGTATCAGATACTGCAAAAGACAATCAACGACCGAATCCAGTTGGTTATAAACTAGCAGATGGTACAGATATTGCCGATAAAGCACTCGCAAACACGGCAAATTATGGAACATCTGTATCATCATTAATAGTTCCGGGGGGTGCAACACATGTTAGGGTTGTTGCGCGCGGTGGTGGAGGTGGTGGAGGTGGTGGGTCCGGTGGTGTACTTGCGGATGCTGGGAAAGATGCTTGGGCGGACGGTGGGGGTGGTGGTACTGGTGGTACTGGTGGATATTTATATAAAGAAATATCACTCGCAAACGCAACAGTTAATAATGGACGAAAATATATCTCTATTAAAGTTGGAGCAGGGGGAACTGCGGGAGCCAGGGGCACTGGAAAGCTAACGAGCAACAACACTGAGACTGGGAATATAGGTCCGATTGGCGGGCATGGGGGAGACTCCGGAGTAAACATAGGTGGTACGGTACATGTTGCACTCGGAGGGAGGGGCGGGAATGGGGGCGCGGCGGCATATGCAGGTGGCGCGGGTAGTAAACCCGGCGCAGCCAATGGTAACACGGGCGCCACGCCGGGAACATATAGCGGGAATTGGACAAATTTGGGGGATCCAACCGTTGGTTCTGGTGGAAATAAGGGAAACGCACATTCTCAAGTTGCAGGCAATGAGTGGGCTAATCCTGGTAATAGTGGGAACAAGGGTGGAGATGGCAAAGTACAGGTTTTTTGGTTATGGTCCTAAAATTAAATATCAATATTCATACACCCTACTAATAAATAACTAACCCCCGATGTAATTTTCAACTCACTATATTTCACTTTACTACTATGAATTAACATATCACCCTGATTCAAATGTGTGGTCAATCCATCCGCAAAGTACGTACCTCCACCTTCAAATTCATTTGAATCATTTAATAATATACTGAACGATACGAACGATCCATCGCTGTGCATTTCCAGTGAGTTTTGCATATCATGCGAATATTTAACAACACATAATTCGCGGATATTCAATGATATGTCATCGCGTAGTTCGTATGAACCAGAAATCTTTGTCATAATTTGGGAGAGCGTTGATATAATAACGGGAAATATCGATGGAATAGTATCCACGGCTAGACCCGTTTTTTGATACGCAACGGGTATATCGGTCGTCCGCATCCCATTACTGGTAACAAACGTCTCGTATTCGTTTATAATAAACGTACACATGGAAGGGCAGTAAGTGTTGGGGTACACGAACCTTTGTAAGAATCGGTTATTGTATATTCCATCGCACATATTGGTCATTTCATCTATATCACGTATAATATCACAATGGATGTTCTTGCATTGAATTGTATTTTCAATTTCTTTGATGGAATTACCGACCATTATATTGTACGTGGAGTTATCACATTCATCGGGACGATTTGACAACAATGTTCCAAACGCAAAACAACCGTCTTTTTTAACATTGTATAATATATCATTAAAAAATTCATAGTTTAGTATATCATCACTAACAGGTATGATACATGGTTTGGTGTCAATTGGTTCTATAGTAATAAACGGATTACGGTCAAATTCCAGACCGTGTTTGGTATCTGGTACATAATAATCAACCTTGTTGGGTTTTGTACCCCATAAATTAATCGCTATTATGATTCGTTCATCCTCCATATGACCATCCGACAATGTTGTGC
>Ga0308009_10001458_pt1 | contig 13764 bp, 8 predicted proteins | sample Neamet127_FD_203134 | JGI IMG/M metagenome (GOLD analysis project Ga0308009, IMG submission 203134) | Marine microbial communities from water near the shore, Antarctic Ocean - #127 | ecosystem: Environmental > Aquatic > Marine > Unclassified | place: Southern Ocean | collected 2014-07-24
AAAGTTGATTCATTAACTACTGGAATAGTTACAGGTACTAATATAGTAAGTGGTGGTACTGGATATGTCGTTGGAGATATACTAACACTTACTAATAACGCCGATGAAGTAGATGTTGATGGAAGAACTGCTAGTTTAATTGTAAAAGAAATTGATGCTCTGGGAGCAGGTACAGTTACAAAAATAGAAGTAGAAAATGGAGGTAGAGGATATATTAAACTACCAACTGTTAGTGGTGGATCTGGTACTGGACTTGATGTTAATTTAACAGGCTGGAATATTAGTGGTGTTAAAACATTAAAAATTGTAGATAATGGTTTTGGTTATTTAACTAGTCCATCTTTAGATTTTACTCCTAAGGGTGATGGTACAGCAGTAGGGACGGGAACTATTTCGGGATATGAAAATGAGCATAATGTTGGTTGGGCTGGTGATGATGGTTTTCTTTCAGCAGGTAAATACATCCAAGATAGTAAGTACTATCAATTATTTTCTTACGTTATAACTTCCAGTCATTCAATTTATGATTGGCGAGAAATTGTAAAACGAGTAGTTCATCCAGCTGGTATGGCAATGTTTGGTAATGTACAAATGATTAGTACTGCATCTACTAGATTAAATGCATACACATTTGATGATGCACCAAAACAAGAATATACAATTATTTTTCATGAAGGTACAATTGAACCGCCTGTTATTATTCAACTACCAGTTGATTCTTGTGAGGGAGAGATTAATTATATTTTCTTACTTGATTTAGATTATTTGTCAGTACTCGATCCTATTTCAGAAGAACCAAATCCAAACGAGGATTTTGATTTAGTTTCTTTATCCGTTACAGAATCAGATGATTGGGGTTTAGTTACTACTCCTACTTTCTTTGTAGCACCAACCGTTTGTCAAACATATATTAAATTACTAGGAATAAATTCTCTTAAAAATCTACAAGGTTTGGATGAATATTTGTGGATAACACTTGGGGCAACTAGATATGGTGATGATGGTCTTATTTCAGATTTACAAGAAACTGAAGAAATGGCTGATTTCGGAAACATGACAGATGAAATTATTCTTTCAACACAATTAAGATTAGGGCCGTTGAGAAGAAAATTAGATTATTGGAAATTTAGAACACAAGGTGGATATTCTCAAGGTATTAGAGGAACTGGTGCTACAGCAGATGTAACTGTTGTTGCTGGTAGTGTAACTGGTTTTTCAAACTTAGTAGGTGGATCCGGATATGTTGATCATTCAGGACTAAGTATAGGTGCACCAGGAGTTGTGTTTGATAATACTGGAACAGATGGAACTGGTGCTAAAGCAGATGTAACTGTTGTTGCTGGTATTGTAACTGCTATAACACTTACAAATGGTGGATCTGGATATACAACTGCACCAACTATTATAATTACTGGGTCTGGGCAGCCTGGAGGAACAGAATCTGGAACTGGTATAGGTCCTTTCTTAGAGCAATTAACATTTGATTGGCAATCATTGGGTGGTATGAAGCAAAGAAATCTAACAAATGCAATAATTACACAATGGGATCATGCTGTGACTCCTGATGTAACTTATGGTGAAACGACTACTTCAGGTTTTGTTGCAAATGTATACGGAACGGCCAATCAAGTTTTACCACCATTAGATGGTCCAATTACATTACAATGGTATCAACCAGGTGGTAACCCACCATAAAAAATAATAATTCACGCAAAAAGTATTATAAATATTATAATAAATAAAAAGATGAGGAAAAAAAATGTCTGCTATAATTAATAACAGTTTTAGAAAATTCAATGCTGATAATTTCATTAACGCGTTTGTTGGTAACAATGTTTATTTATCTATTGGTAAGGATACCCCATGGTCTGGAGTAAGTTTGGGAGAGTATATTGAAACAGCGCCTAATGATGCTACTATTCCGGTTCCTATTGATACTGCAGTAGCATATTATAAAAACCATAATGATTTAATTGCAGTTAAAAAAATTAGTTCTGCAGATGTTTCTCATGTAATTAAAAGAGTTAATTGGACAACCAATACTAGATATGCAGAATACGATCATCTACAAGATGATATGATAGATGGGGTGAAATTAGGTGTTAATGGTTTACCAGATCCAGGTGGTGTATTAACGGACTTTTTTGTAATGAACTCTAATTTTAAAGTATATAAGTGTATTAGTAATTATGGTGGTGCTCTTTCTCTTAATGAGCCTACTGGTACAGGAACAAGTGTTTTTGAAACAGCAGATCGTTATAAGTGGAAATTTATGTATGAAGTTCAGCAATCAGATGTTGTTAAATTTGTAACGTCTGATTGGATTCCAATAAAATCACCTGCTGATTCTATTGCTAATCCGGATCAGGCAGCAGTAGAAAATGCAGCAGTCGATGGATCAATAGAACATATTAATATTGTAACTGGTGGAACCTTATATAAATCTAATACTGGAAATGCAGTTTCGTCAACAACAAATACAATTAAGTTGACATCTGGTACTGGACAAACATGGGAAAATAATCACCAAACTGATGATTATTATAATAATATGACGGTGTATATTAGAGCGGGTAAAGGAATTGGACAGTTGAGAACAATAACTGATTATGATGGAACACTTGAAACTGCAACTATTACTCCGAATTGGGATTCAGCTTCCACAGAACCTGATTCGACAAGTGTATATGATGTTATGCCTGCTGTTACTTTGGCATCTGTAGATAATAATGATGCTACTGCTCATGTTTCAAGAGTTGATGTATCAACAGGTGTTATTGAAGCTATTACTATGAAAACAAAAGGAACAATATATCGTTCAGCAGTTGCTACCGTAGTTAGTGGTTTAGGTGCAGGTGGAATAAGTGCAACATTAAAGGTAATGATTAGTCCTCAAGGGGGGCATGGTTTTAGTGCTGTCAACGAATTAGGAGGAGCATTTGTAATGTTAAATAGCCGTTTAGTAGGAATTGAAGGTGGTGACTTTCCGGTAGGAGATGATTTTAGAAAGGTACAACTTTTAGTTGATCCTTTACTATTAGATGGTGTTACTCCGGCAACGAGTAATGTTTATGAAAAATCAGAATTAAAGTCAGCTACTGGACTTATTATCTATTCAGAATTTAGAGGACCAATTAACAGAGCATCAGATTCAACCGAAGATATAAAAATCGTTTGTGAATTTTAAGTCTAATCAAAGGAAACTGTAAATGACAAATTACAATATCAATACAAATCAAAGTCCCTACTTTGATGATTATGATGAAACTAAAGATTTTCATCAAATATTATATAAAGCAGGATTTCCTGTTCAAGCACGCGAACTTACGCAAGAGCAGACTATTTTAAGAAATCAAATCAAACGATTTGGGAATCATATTTTTCAAGACGGTTCTAAAGTTACCGGTGGTGATATCACTCTTAATCTGGAATATGAATATGTAAAATTACAAGCATTATATAATGGAGTAAATATTAATGTTGGTAATCTTGTAGGAAAAACTATATACGGTACAACGTCAGGTTGTCGTGCTATTGTTTTAAATAGTTCTGTAAGTGATCTCGGTACTGGAGACCCAGATACTATTTTCGTAAAGTATATTTCCGGAGCATCAGTTACTACCCAAGTACAAGGTATTACTATAACTGGGCAAGGTATTGGATATATTGCACCACCAACAGTTGCTTTAACAGGTGGTGGTGGATCAGGAGCTTCTGGTCTAGCGGTAATTGGTACTGCTGGAGAAGTTTTAGGGGTTAATATAACAAGTAAAGGATCAGGATACACTTCTGCACCTACTGTAGGATTTTCTGGTGGTAGTGGTTCTGGTGCAGGTGGTACTGCAAATCTAAATACTGCTGCAGTATTTTCACCCGCCGAACGTATTGTTTCAAATGATTTATCAGTTACTGCATTTTTACAAGAAACTAGTGCAACAGGTAGAGGATCTGCTGTTTCTATTGATGCAGGTGTATTTTATATCCAAGGTAATTTTGTTCGTAATGATCCTCAAACAATTATTTTAGAAAAATATAGTGATAGACCAACAAAGAAAATTGGTATTGCAGTCGCTGAAACAATTGTGGACTCTGGAGTAGATTCTACTTTGTTAGATAATGCACAAGGGGCATATAATTTTTCTGCACCTGGTTCTGATCGTTTGAAAATTGCTTTAAAATTAATTACAAAAACTCTTACTAGTGTAGATGATTTAGATTTCTTTGAAATGTTGAGAATTAGTGATGGTCTTATACAAAAAGATTTTAGAAGACCAATTTATTCAGAATTAGAAAAAACATTAGCTAGTAGAACGTATGATGAATCAGGAAATTATACTGTACGATCATTCAATATTCAAACTAAAGAACATAAAACTGATGATACGAAATTTATAGTTCGTATTGATCCAGGTAAAGCTTTCATTGAAGGAAAAGAATATGAAACTTTTACTGGTACTGATATTACAATTGATAAGGCTAGGACGTTTACGACTGTAAACAATTTTGACAGATTGATGCAGTATGGTAATTATGCTGTTATTAAAAATTTGAAAGGATTATTTAATATATCTGACCATTCTTCAATTGATTTACATAGTGTAGCTTCGTCATCTATTGTTTTAACAGATGATACTACTTATGCAAATACAAAAATTGGAACGGCAAAAGTTAGAAGTATAGATTATATTAGTACTGGAGTTTTTAATTTATATATTTATGATATTATAATGACCTCTTCTGCTTTTTCTGCTGTTGATTCATTTTTTATTCCAGTTGATGCATCAACAACACCTGTTGTTGAACTTTCTTCCTGTGATATAGATGAAACTGGTCGAACAGGAGGAGTATCATCTGGTGCTACCAATATATATGAAACGAATCAAAACAGTTTAGTATTTCCTTTATCACAAAAAGTTATTAAAACAATTCGTGATGACGTTGGTACTATTGATACGAGTTTTAAAACAAGAAGAGTATTTGAAAATGTTGTTTTTGCAACTGGTATATCATCCATAACAACAACAGGTAATACAGAAACATTTTTTGGAACAGGTACTTTAAGTGATACAAATAAATTAGAAGGATATCTTGTAACAGTTAAGACGGTTGGAACTTCAGGATATACTGTTGGTCAGATTATAGACTTTACTGGTGGTAGTCAGACTATTACTGTAAATCCACCTAATAATACTACTGCAGCTTTTGATACTGGTGGAACTGGTAATTTTACAGCTGATATTATAGCAACAATTAATTTAGATGGAAAACAAGAAAAGTCAAAAACTTTGGTTCATCTTTTATCAAAGACTATTGCTACACCAAATACTGTTAACGGTGCATATGATTCTTTAGATGTATCTGATTGTTTTAGCATTCATGCGATATATGATTCTGGTGATTTAGTAGTTACACCGATAATTGATTCGTTTAACTTAGACAATCCTACTAATGATGCAATGACAGTAGGAGAAATTATTACTGGTACTACTTCTAATGCTACCGGAACAGTTGTTTCAAGTGTAGCTGGTGCAACTTCGCTTCAATATGTTCCTATAACAGGAACTTTTGTACAAGAAACTATAACAGGAGCAACAAGTGGGGTTACTAAAACTATATCTCTTGTTGTAAGTGGTCATACAGACGTAACATCACGTTATGAATTAGATACTGGGATGCGAGATAATTTTTATGACCACGGTCGAATAAAATTAAAAAGTGGACAAGTTGCTCCATCTGGACAGATCACAATTCTATTTGATTATTTCACTCATGTTGGTATTGGTTATTTTTCAGTTGATTCATACTCTTCCGTTGATTTTAGTATGATACCGGCCTATGTCAGTCCTACTACAGGTCTTTCATTTGACCTTAGAGATTGTGTTGACTTTAGACCAAGGCGTGCTGATGGTGGAACATTAATGCAAAATATTGAGTTACCTGTTCCAAATACAAATTGGTCAGCTGATTATAGTTATTATTTACCAAGGACTGATTCGGTATATTTAAGTAAGATAGGAACATCAGCAAGAGATGTTGTTGCTGAAGATGTATTTGGAAATAATAAGGGAGTTCCTTCATTACAACAAACTCCACCATCACGGATGGATGGAACAATGGATTTGTATCGAATAAAAATTCCTGCGTATACATTTAAGGCGAATACTGTAGGAATAGAATATATTGAAAATAAACGATATACTATGCGTGATATTAGTAATCTTGAAAAACGCTTAAGTAATGTTGAATATTATACTTCTCTGTCTTTATTAGAAAGAGCTACAGAATCATTAGTTATTAAAGATGGTGCTGGATTAGATAGATTTAAAAGTGGAATATTAGTAGATGAATTTAGTGGTCATTCTGTTGGTAATGTTTTTAGTCCTGATTATAAATGTTCTATTGATTTTCAAGAAAGATATTTACGGCCACCATTTACACAAAATCTAACAGATATTGATTTTAATTCTACAGATTCAACAAGTATACAGCGAACAGGTGATTTAATTTCACTTCCTTATTCTAGTGAAGTATTTATTGATCAACCATTAGCAAGTAAATTTATTAATGTTAATCCTTTTGCTGTAGTTGCGTGGATTGGTATTGTGGAGTTAACTCCACCAAATGATAACTGGATTGATACTAATACTCGACCAGAAGTTGTTGTAAATTTAAATGGTGAAAATGATGGTTGGGAACAAATGATTGGTTTCGGTTTTGAAAGTCAATTTAATAGTTGGGAAACAATAGGAACAGGAAGAACACTTAGATCAACGACAAGAGGAACGACAGCAGCAGAAAGACGTGGTGCGGGAAATGGACAATCACTAAGGAACCAAACTGAAACACTTTCATTTCAACAAGGATCAATAGAACGTGCTGAAATAACAGGTACAGAAACAGTAAGAAATGAGATTGGTGATAGAGTTACCGATGTGTCTATTATTCCTTTTATACGAGCACGAGATGTAGCTGTTAATGTAACTGGAATGAAACCTTTAACACAGGTATATCCATTTTTTGATGGTGATGCTATTTCAGCATATTGTACACCTAGTGGTGGTGTAATAGGTGATCCACTTTATACTGATGAATCTGGTTCATTAGCAGGTGTGACTTTTTCTCTTCCAAATTCAGATACTTTAAGATTCAGAGTAGGTGACAAACAATTTCTTTTACTTGATAATGCAGCAGGAGATTTAGTAACTGCTAGCACACGTGCTGAAATAATTTATCAGGCAAGTGGTTTATTACAACAAAGAGAGAATGTAGTTATTTCTACAAGAGTCCCAAGAATTGAAAGGAGAACTAGTAGAGAATCAAGAGCTGTTATTGATACAAGTGTTACGTTCTTTACTCCTCCACCTCCACCTCCACCAAGAGATCCTTTAGCAGAAACTTTCTTTGTAGATGGAACTATATATCCAAATGGTATATTTCTTTCAAGTGTTGATATATATTTTAAGAGCAAAGATACTAATAAGATTCCAGTAACATTGGAAATCAGAACTACTAATAATGGTTATCCATCTACTGTAGTAGTTCCGTTTAGTGATATATCAAAATTACCAGATGATATAACTACTAGTGAAGATGCATCAGTATCAACAAACTTTTTGTTTGATAAAGGATTAGTATACTTACAACCTGGTGAATTTTCTTTTGTTATTCTTTCAAATAGTTTAGAGTATGAGGTATTTCTTGCAGAGTTAGGTGACAATATTATTGGAACGACTAGAAAAGTTTCTGAACAACCATATGTTGGATCATTTTTTAAATCACAAAATGCATCAACTTGGACAGCAGAACAAAATCAAGATTTAGCTTTTAGAATTAATAAATGTGCTTTCTCGGTAGCGGATTTCTCTGAAGCGGTATTTAAAAATCAGATAGTTCCTACAGAGTATAAATCTAACATTATTCAGATTGTCCCAAGAGAACTTATCACAAGTGGTACTAGTATTACTTGGGGTGTTAAAATGACAGATGTTGTAAATGATACATTAGATACTACATTCTTTCAAATAGCACCACAGTCAAATCTTGCATTAGAACGACAAAAGAAAATTACAACCTTGTCAGGTAGTTATATTTCGGCTGCTCAATTCGCGTCAGGTTCAAAGCACATTTCACCTATTATTGATCTTGCAAGAAATAGTGTAGTTACAGTTGAAAATATTGTTAATAATGTTGCAACAAATGAAACAAATGCAGAAGGTGGAGATGCATTCGCTAGATATATGACTAGACGGGTAAATCTTAAAGAAGGTTTTGATGCTACATCATTGAAAGTTTATCTAACGGCTAATAGACAGGAAGGAACTATGCTGAAAGTCTATTATAAAATTTTGTCTCAATTTGATCCAGAAGTTTTTGATGATAAACTTTGGACTGAAATGTTAGAAAAAACAAATATGAATAATATTTCTGCTGATGATTCGATTGAAGAATATTTTGAAATTGAATATGAACCTGTTGGTAACAGTACAGATTATACTTTAAATAGCGTTACATATGATAGTTTTAAAACTTTTGCTATTAAAATTGTAATGTTGTCTAGTACTACGACCAGAGTTCCATTAGTTAAAAATTTAAGAGCTATTGCATTAGCGTAAATTATGGATAAATTTATTAGAGATAAAAAATCTAAAGCAGTTTTACAAACGGATCTATCTGGTTTAGATAGATATAAAATGTTAAGACAGCAAAAAATAGAAGAACAGACTGATATAAATACTATGAAAGAAGATATTATCGAACTTAAAGCAACTGTAAAAAAAATTATAGGACAATTAAATGGCTAAAATTGTAAGAAGACGAAGAGGATCGACAATAGAACATTCGGCCTTTACAGGTGCTGAAGGTGAAATTACTATTGATTTAGATAAAGATACTATAGTAGTACATGATAATATTACATTAGGTGGATTTCCTGTAGCAAGAGAAGACTTGAGTAATGTTGATTTATCAAATAAAATTGGTGTTGCAGAATTAAATTTACCAGAAGGAACTTCTGGTCAGTTTTTATCTACAGATGGAAATGCTGGTCTTTCTTTTGAAACAATAGATGTTAGTCTTTCTGCAGTTGGAGGAGATGTTTCTGGTACTGTTGCTAATATTCAGCTTAATGCTAATGTAGTGACTACAATAGAATTACTTGATGCTTGTGTTACAGAAGCTAAAATATTAGATGATTCTATAACATCGCCAAAAATTGCTGATGGTGCTGTTGGTATGTCGGAAATTAATGTATCAGATGGTACATTAGGACAAATAATGACAACTAACGGTGCTGGTGGGTTGAGTTTTAGTGATTCTATAACAGAAATTATTATTATACCAACTCCAGGTCAAATGAGTTTTACTGGATTAACTTATATTGCAGGAAGAATGGCAGTATATTTAAATGGTATTAAGATGCTTAATGGAACTGATTTTGTTGCTAATGATGGAACTACTTTAGCACTAACACAACAAGTCTCAAGTAGTGATAGAATTGAACTTCAAATATTTGCTTAAGGAGAAAATATAAATGTCAAAAGCGAGAGAAATTGCAGATTTACTTGACGATGGTGGTGATGTTGTTATGGAAGCGTTAGATAATATTCCAGCTGGATCCACACCTGATTGGAATACATTATTAAATAAACCTGTTTTAGCACCATCCGCAACAACAGACACAACAAATGCAGATAATATTAATAGTGGTACAGTTGGAGTTAGTAGATTAGGTAGTAATGTTGGAAGTTCTTCAACATATCTCAATGGCGACGGAACATGGACATCAAATTGTACTAATCATTGGAATTGTAACTCAAGTATTCCTAGTAATTGTTCTGATTGTAATGGTAAAGTTGTTAGTGCTGGTGGTAGTACTAGTGTAGCTTACGGTGGGTCTTTGAGTATAAATGCAGCCGGAACTGCAATTTCTTTGACTGCAGGTGTCTGTGCATGTGCATGTGCATGTAATTGTTAATGAAAGGAGAAATGATAAATGTTTAAAAAGATATACGATAGTTTATCGTCTGAAGTCCACATAGAAATTTTATTAAGTGATGATCTAGTTTGTATAAAAACTTGGCTGGAATTGACAGAAGCACAATACCTGGATAATGGAGTTAACCCCGAAGGAGTTGGTTGGGAAAATTTAAATAAAGATAATGTTGATCGAAGTTTAACGGTACCAAATATTTCTTATATGGTATGGCCTGAAGATGTAACAGGTGTTTATCATACAAGACTACCAGTATGTAGAACCTCTGGAGAAAAGAAAAAGGGAGAAGATTTTCTTCCGAATATTCCTGCTGAAATTCGTAATACATATACGAGTAAATTAACTGGGAAATATTTTCAAGTTATTTGTTATAGTTGGATTGATCCTACAGATCCATCAATTATGAGTGGTGAACTTACTGATGCAGCATGTTGGTCAATTGGCGTTCACTATGATGGATATTTATCACCCGCCTGTAATACAATTCCATATACCATTGATACAAAAGCACATCCTTTAAGAGAGTCTAGGCGTCAACAAACACCTGTTACGTTGATGTTATATCAACCATTTAAAGATGATAAATTTACTGATTGTTCAATGACTTTAAAATATAACAGAGGATATGGATTTAGTACTAATGTTCTTACTGGATGGACTAAAGGTAGTGGGTATAATTACTTAGATCAAATGTTAACTGCATTTCCAAAGTTTGTAATTACAAGTGGTGGTGGAACTATTGATGCTGATGGAACTGATACCGTTGAATTTAAAATGACTGATGTAGATGATAATACTATTGATAAAAATACTACTGTTTATCTTGACAATACTGGTGGATATCTACCGAAGAAACGTGTTACAATTACAAACGGTACGGGATCATTTAAAGTTAAAGCTTTAGGTTTAGAATCTACAGATACATTTAAAGTAAAAATAGGCTTTAGATCACTAACTGGTATGAAAGATGTTGATTATACTGTAAATTAAATCAACTTCTTCCTTACATCATGGTTCTGGCTTTGTTATACTTTATATGTGGTGGACTTAGAGATCAAATAGATACATTGATAATATATTAATACTTTAATAGCTTAATCATGAAAGCAACTGATATGGAGAATATGATGAAAGATGAACAGCCAGAACATATAGCATTTTATGCTAATAGAAAGCATGATGAAGAGGATACTAGAATATCTCCTTTAGATGATTTTTCAAAAATAGATCAGTTGTGGTCAAGTCCTTTTCTTGAATCAGATACACAACTTCCACCAAAAATGTGTACTGATCTTTGTAATGTTCTTATACAAAAAGAAGTAGCAATGTCTGAGTTGAAAGAAAAAGAGCCACAGTTTTATTCAATGGCGGAATCAAAAGGATTTTATGCTACTACTCACTATAATCTTTTTAGTGATAAAGACTTAGAAGAATTTCCAAATGAAAAACAATCTATTTTAGAATTTGAAAATATAGCATGTCAGCAGATTCGTTATTATATTCGTAAAGGTTGGGGTGTACAACAAGCAGATGATATGGTCATTGAGGGAAGATGTTTCGGTAATGTACAAGAGTCTGGGGCAAGAACTTATCCACATTACCATCAAGATACAGATGGTGTATTAGTTCATTATTTAAAAATAGGTGATACAGATGTTGATCCTTCAGAACAATTGCAACATGGTAATGAAAAATCACCACGACACGGGATGCATCAAATATTATTTCAAGATCCCAGACCGTCTATCAATTATCCATATTGGGAAAAAATTCATGCAGTAACACCTAGAGTTGGATTAACTTTAATTCATCCAAATTATGTTTGGCATGAATCAAATCCGTGGTTAGGAAAAGGTACAAGAATTTGCATCGTTGTTAATTTTAGAATTATGTCACACGGATATAATGAATTAAGTAAACCCTTTCGAGGATAGATTATGGCACAATTTAAATTTTATTTAGAAAAACAAAAAGATAACAGCGAACTAATTTTAGATTATGATAATGAAACATCAGAGTTACGATATGAGAATGGTGATATTGTAGTACCACAAAATACGTTTAAAGATTTTAAACCATCTTGGAAGATGGATGAAGGAAAAAGAGATTTAACAAAAATAAAAATACAATTAGGACTTAAATGTAATTATTCATGTGAGTATTGTTCACAAAGATTTGTTCCACGTAATCCAGATGATACTTATAAACATGACGATGAAGACGAAAATACAGTAGAAGAAATTTCTAACTTTGTTAAAAGATTTGATAAAGTAACAATTGGAAAAGAGTTACATTTTGAAATGTGGGGTGGTGAACCTTTTCTGTATTTTCCAAAAATGAAATTGTTAACAGAACAACTTCATGAGAAGTATCCAGAAGCAACATATAGTGTTATCACAAATGGTTCTTTATTGAATGATGAAATAATTAATTTCATTCAAAAGTATAATTATTCTGTTTCAATTTCACATGATGGTGTTGGTCAAAAAACAAGAGGACCAGATCCTTTAGAAGATACGGAAAAAAAGAAATGGCTTTTTAAATTACGAAATCTTTTAATTCCTGGTAATAGGTTTTCTGTTAATGCCATGATTCATAAAGATAATGATAGTCGATCAGAAGTTCAAAGATGGATACGAAATAATTTTGGAGTAGTTCCTATAGGTGAAGGTGGTACAGTTGATGCATATGATGAAGGTGGACTGAGTATGTCATGGAAAACTAATGAAGAACATATTCAATATAGACGTAAATCATTTCGTGAAATAATGGGTAAAAAAATAGAGCAGTTTACAATACTACAACAAAAAATTACTGGTTTCGTAGATTCATTAAAAGAACAAAGACCATCTGCATCTTTGTTACAAAAATGTGGAATGGAAGAACCTTCTACAATGGCAGTTGATCTTAATGGTAATGTTACTACTTGTCAAAATGTAACTGTATCTTCTGATAATCCTGCAGGACTGTCTCATCATATAGGACATATGGATGATATAGAAAATGTTAATATTAAAACAGGTACTCATTGGTCTGATAGAGAAGATTGTCCTAAATGTCCAGTATTACATTTGTGTCAAGGAAGTTGTTTATTTTTAAGTCCGGGATCAGATGAATGGAAGGCTTCATGTGATAATGCATATAGTGATAATGTTGTTTGGTTAGCGGCTTCTTTATTTGAAATTACTGGTCACATTTTGTATAAGATTGAAGGAGAACATCCTATAGATCGACATGATATATTTGGGTTTGAAGCAAAAGAAGTAGTGCATGTTTAATAACTGTTATAAATAATACAATAGAGTAAATAAATTATAGGCGGAAAAGAACATGGCAAAATTAGTTCAAAGACGAAGAGGTACTACTGTAGATCATGTCAACTTTATTGGTGCTGTTGGTGAAATAACAGTTGATACTACTAAAAATACTGCTATAGTACATGATGGATCAACAGTAAAAGGTTTCCCTCTTGCATTAGAAAATATGTCTAATGTTGTTGGATCACCAGTAGGTGGTGGTGTTGGTATAACACAATTAAATGTTAATGATGGTAGTGCTAATCAATTATTATCTACTGATGGTTTTGGTAATCTTTCTTTTGCAACGGTTGAAATTAATGTTTCAAATCAATCAGTTGGTGGTGATGTTACTGGTATTGTAAGTAATATTCAAATAAGAAGTAATGTTGTAGGTGTTAATGAAATAGATGTACTTGAAGGATCTCTTGGACAAGTGTTAACTACTGATGGTAATGGTGGATTAACATTTACGTC
>Ga0308009_10001463_pt1 | contig 13744 bp, 1 predicted proteins | sample Neamet127_FD_203134 | JGI IMG/M metagenome (GOLD analysis project Ga0308009, IMG submission 203134) | Marine microbial communities from water near the shore, Antarctic Ocean - #127 | ecosystem: Environmental > Aquatic > Marine > Unclassified | place: Southern Ocean | collected 2014-07-24
CGGCGTGCGCAGCTCATGCGACATGTTCGCGAGGAATTCCGACTTGTACTTCGATGTCAGCGCCAGCTCGGATGCCTTTTCTTCGAGTGCCCCGCGTGCCTGCTCAACCTCGCGGTTCTTGCGTTCCACCTCTTCGTTCTGCTCGGCGAGCAGGCGCGCCTTCGTTCCCAGTTCTTCGTTGGTTTGCTGCAGTTCGCTTTGGCGCGACTGCAGCTCGACGGTGAGCTGCTGCGACTGGGTCAACAGGCCCTCGGTGCGCATGGTCGCCTCAATGGTGTTGAACACCGCGCCGATGTTGAGCGCAAGCTGGTCCAGAAAATTCAGATTGACCACCGTGAACGGGTCCAGTGAGGCGAGTTCGATCACGGCCTTGGTTTCATTTTCAAACAGCACCGGCAGCACAACCACACTCACCCGCCGGGCTTGCCCGAGGCTGGAGCTGATGTTGACAAAGTCGGTAGGCGCGTCGATCAGCAGAATCCGGCGTTTTTCGACGGCGCATTGCCCCACCAGCCCTTCACCGAGCCGGATGCTGGGTGCCAGCCTGACGTTGCCGCCCTGCGCGTAGCTGGACAGCAGGTTCATGTTGGCGTCCGCGTCATCACCGCTCCAGTGGTACACCGTGCCCTGGTGCGCGTTGACCAACGGGGCCAGTTCGGACAGCAGCATCCGGCCAACGGTGTTGAGCTCGCGCTGGCCCTGCAGCATGCCGGTGAAGCGCGCCAGGTTGGTTTTGAGCCAGTCCTGCTCGCGGTTGCTTTCGGTGGTCTCGCGCAAATTCGAGATCATGGTGTTGATGTTGTCCTTGAGCTCGGACACCTCGCCCTTGGCATCGACCTGAATGGAGCGCGTCAAATCGCCCTTGGTCACGGCGGTGGCGACCTCGGCAATCGCGCGCACCTGGGTGGTCAGGTTGGCGGCCAGCAGGTTGACGTTGCCGGTCAGGTCTTTCCAGGTGCCGGCCGCGCCGGGCACGTTGGCCTGGCCGCCCAGCCGCCCATCCACGCCGACCTCGCGCGCCACGTTGGTCACCTGATCGGCAAAAATCGCCAGCGTGTCGGTCATGCCGTTGATGGTGTCGGCCAGCGCCGCCACCTCGCCCTTGGCCTGCACGGTCAGGCGCTGCGTCAGGTTGCCGTCCGCCACGGCGGTCACCACTTTCACGATACCGCGCACCTGATCGGTCAGGTTGGAGGCCATGAAGTTGACGTTGTCGGTCAAATCTTTCCAGGTGCCGCCCACGCCGCTGACCTGTGCCTGCCCGCCGAGCTTGCCCTCGGTGCCGACCTCACGCGCCACCCGCGTGACCTCGCCGGCGAAGGAGTTGAGCTGGTCCACCATGGTGTTGATGGTGTTCTTGAGTTCGAGAATCTCGCCCTTGACGTCCACCGTGATCTTGCGGTTCAGGTCGCCCCGCGCCACGGCGGTCGTCACCTCGGCAATGTTGCGCACCTGAGAGGTCAGGTTGGCGCCCATGGTGTTGACCGAGTCGGTCAGGTCTTTCCAGGTGCCGGCCACGCCCGGCACCACCGCCTGCACGCCGAGCCGACCTTCGGTGCCGACCTCGCGCGCCACCCGCGTGACCTCGGAGGCAAAGGAGCGCAACTGCTCGACCATGGTGTTGATGGTTTCCTTGAGCTGCAGGATCTCGCCACGCACGTCCACCGTGATTTTTTTGGACAGGTCGCCGTTGGCCACCGCAATTGTCACCTCAGCGATGTTGCGCACCTGGCCGGTCAGGTTGGAGGCCATGGAGTTGACGTTGTCGGTCAAATCCTTCCAGGTACCGGCAACGCCGGGCACGGCTGCCTGACCGCCCAGCTTGCCTTCAGTGCCAACCTCACGCGCCACCCGTGTCACTTCTGACGCGAAGGCCGAGAGCTGGTCCACCATGGTGTTGATGGTTTCCTTGAGCTGCAGGATCTCGCCTTTCACGTCCACCGTGATCTTGCGGCCCAGGTCGCCGCGCGCAATCGCGGTCGCCACGTCGGCGATGTTGCGGACCTGGCCGGTCAGGTTGTCGGCCATGGAGTTGACGTTGTCGGTCAAGTCTTTCCAGGTGCCGGCCACGCCGGGCACCTGCGCTTGGCCGCCGAGCTTGCCGTCGGTGCCGACCTCACGCGCGACGCGGCTGACCTCGGCCGCGAAGGAGCGCAACTGGTCCACCATGGTGTTGATGGTTTCCTTCAACTCCAGGATTTCACCCTGCACGTCAACCGTGATTTTCTTGGACAGGTCGCCGTTGGCCACGGCAATTGTCACCTCGGCGATGTTGCGCACCTGGCCCGTGAGGTTGGAGGCCATCGAGTTGACGTTGTCGGTCAAATCCTTCCAGGTGCCGGCCACACCTTCCACTGCGGCCTGGCCGCCGAGCTTGCCGTCGGTGCCAACCTCGCGCGCTACCCGGCTGACCTCGCTGGCGAAGGCGTTGAGCTGGTCCACCATGGTGTTCATGGTTTGCTTGAGCTGCAAAATTTCGCCCTTGACCTCCACCGTGATCTTGCGCGACAGGTCACCGCGCGCAATCGCGGTCGCCACGTCGGCAATGTTGCGGACCTGGCCGGTCAGGTTGGAGGCCATGAAGTTGACGTTGTCGGTCAAATCCTTCCAGGTGCCGGCCACACCGGGCACCTCGGCCTGTCCGCCCAGACGGCCTTCGGTGCCGACCTCGCGCGCTACCCGCGTGACTTCCGAGGCGAAACCGTTGAGCTGGTCCACCATGGTGTTGATGGTGTTCTTGAGCTCCAGAATTTCGCCCTTGACCTCCACTGTGATCTTGCGCGACAAATCGCCGCGCGCCACGGCGGTGGTCACGTCGGCGATATTACGCACCTGGCCGGTCAGGTTGTTGGCCATGGAGTTGACGTTGTCGGTCAAATCCTTCCAGGTGCCGGCCACGCCGCGCACCTGGGCCTGGCCGCCCAGCTTGCCGTCGGTGCCAACCTCGCGCGCGACGCGGGTCACCTCCGAAGCGAAGCCGTTGAGCTGGTCAACCATGGTGTTCAGGGTGTTCTTCAGCTCCAGAATTTCGCCCTTGACGTCCACCGTGATTTTTTTGGACAGGTCGCCATTGGCCACAGCGGTGGCCACGTCGGCGATGTTGCGCACCTGGGCTGTCAGGTTGGACGCCATCGAGTTGACGTTGTCGGTCAAATCCTTCCAGGTGCCGGCCACGCCCAGCACCTGGGCCTGGCCGCCCAGTGCGCCTTCAGTGCCGACCTCGCGCGCGACGCGGCTGACCTCGCCGGCAAATCCGTTGAGCTGGTCCACCATGGTGTTGATGGTGTTTTTGAGTTCGAGAATTTCGCCGCGCACGTCAGCGGTGATTTTTTTGGACAGGTCGCCTCGGGCGACGGCGGTCGTCACCTCGGCAATGTTGCGGACCTGGCCGGTCAGGTTCGACGCCATGAAGTTGACCGAGTCGGTCAGGTCTTTCCAGGTGCCTGCCACGCCGGGCACCTGTGCCTGGCCGCCCAGCTTGCCTTCGGTGCCAACCTCGCGCGCCACCCGCGTCACTTCGGACGCAAAGCCGTTGAGCTGGTCCACCATGGTGTTGATGGTGTTCTTCAACTCCAGGATTTCACCCTTCACGTCCACGGTGATGGTCTTGGACAGGTCGCCGTTGGCGACGGCGGTCGTCACTTCGGCGATGTTGCGCACCTGGCCCGTCAGGTTAAACGCCATGAAGTTGACGTTGTCGGTCAGGTCTTTCCAGGTGCCGGCAACGCCGGGCACCTGGGCCTGGCCGCCAAGCTTGCCTTCGGTACCGACCTCGCGCGCCACCCGCGTCACTTCGCCGGCGAATGCGTTGAGCTGGTCCACCATGGTGTTCATGGTTTCTTTCAAGGCCAAAATTTCGCCCTTGACCTCCACCGTGATCTTGGATGACAAGTCGCCTTTGGCAATGGCGGTCGCTACGCCGGCGATGTTGCGGACCTGCCCCGTCAGGTTGGACGCCATGGAATTGACCGAGTCGGTCAAGTCTTTCCAGGTGCCGGCAATGCCGGGCACCACCGCCTGGCCGCCGAGTTTGCCTTCGGTGCCGACCTCCCGCGCCACGCGGGTCACCTCGGAGGAAAAACCGTTGAGTTGGTCCACCATGGTGTTGATGGTTTCCTTCAACTCCAGGATTTCGCCCTTGACGTCCACGGTGATTTTGCGCGACAGGTCGCCGCGCGCCACGGCGGTGGTCACGGTGGCGATGTTTCGCACCTGCGAGGTCAGGTTGTTGGCCATGGAGTTGACCGAGTCGGTCAAATCTTTCCAGGTCCCGGCCACGCCCGGCACCACCGCCTGGCCGCCGAGCCGGCCGTCGGTGCCAACCTCGCGCGCCACGCGCGTGACCTCGGAGGCAAAGGAGCGCAACTGATCGACCATGGTGTTGGTCGCTTCCTTGAGCTGCAAAATCTCGCCGCGCACGTCCACGGTAATTTTTTTGGACAGGTCGCCATTGGCCACGGCAATCGTCACATCGGCAATGTTGCGCACCTGAGCGGTCAGGTTGCCGGCCATCTGGTTGACCGAATCAGTCAGGTCTTTCCAGACGCCAGACACGCCCTTGACCTGGGCCTGCCCGCCCAGCTTGCCTTCGGTGCCCACTTCGCGCGCCACCCGTGTCACTTCGGAGGTGAACACCGAGAGCTGCTCGATCATCGAGTTGACCAGCTTGGCCGAGCGCAAAAACTCGCCCTTGAGTGCGCGGCCATCGACCTGCAGGTCCATGGACTGGCCGAGATCACCCTTGGCGACCGCGCCAATCGTGCGTGCAATGTCAGTGGTCGGCCGCACCAGGTCATCCATCAAATTGTTCAAGGACTGGACCTGGTCCGCCCAACCACCGATTGCGCCCGGCGCGGACATGCGCTGCAACAACCGTCCTTCCTTGCCTACGGTGGTGCGCACGCGCGCGGCTTCAGATGTGATGTGCCCGGCGTTCCTGACCGCCTGGTTGAAGGCCTCGGCAATCCGGCCGTCGGTGCCGGACCAGTCGGCGGGCAGCCGGACTTCAAAATCGCCATCGGACAAAGCCATCATCGCGGTCAGGATTTGGCGCGACCGAGCTTCGGCCAGCTGAGCGTCCGGCATCGCCGATCCGGGCAATGGTGCGCTGTCGGGTGCAGCAGGGCGCTTACTCGAAGCACGGGGGCTCGTCGTGGGCTGGGATTTTTTGCGGCTGCTTTGTTTGATGGCCTGGTCCATGGTGCCTGTCGCTCTCTACGTAGGTTGGCGAGGACGGGCAGCGGGCTGGCTCGTCCGTACGTTTTGTATCATTCACGAGTGTCTCTGTGCTGACCCGGTTTGGATGTAGGACCCGTCTGACATGCGTTTTTTGCAACACGCTCTCGGGAAAGCGCCGCTTGCGCTAAATGGTAAACATGTGGCGGCTAGACCACACGCCATGGAGTGACACGGTCGGTAAGCTGCGATAGAGCTGGTTTTGTCCTGCAACTTGTGATTGTTTTGTGTCGTTACTGAAACCTTGCGTGAGCGACAGGCACCGAGGCGCGAACCTCAGCCTGCGCGGCGTCGCACGGCGTCAATGTTTGACGATCTCTGCGTCTGATGAATTTCGCGCATGGGCGCGCAGACTCCTAGGGCAGCGAACGCAGGGGCAGGTCAATGGAGAAGACACATCCTGAACCCGGTATGTCGCGCACGCTTAAAATTCCGTTGTTGGCCTGGACGCTATTTCGGCAGATGGACAGTCCCAAACCGACCCCGGATTTATCCACACCTTTTTGCTTGAAAGGAAGAAACAGATCTTCCTTGTTGCCGGGTGGAAGACCGCCGCAATGGTCTTTGACTTCGATTCGGACGCGATCACCTTCTGCGCGGGCGGACAAAATCACCTTGCTGCCATGTTTTGTGAACTTGAATGCGTTTTGCAGCAAGTTGCCCACGGCCGAGAACAGCAGATCCTGATCGACTTCAACCGCAAGACTGTGGTCAACCGCCGGGACCGAGAACTCGCATCCCCGAGCCTGCGCTTCAAGAGATGCAGAGGCTTTGACCGCGCCGATGAAATCGGCAACGGAAATGAGTTGATGTCGCACAGGCAATCCCGCGCTCAAACGGACCTCGGCAAGGGACCGGTCGACAATGCTGCGCAGGCCGATCAGGGAGCGGTCCAGTACGGCTCCCGTCGCTCCCGAAAATCCGACCGTACCTGATTTCAACAGACCGACCGCAAGCGTCGCGGTATTGAGGTGGTTGCGCAGTTCGTGGGCAAGAAAACCGAGCCGCTGGTTCAAGGCCTGACCTTCCCTGTCGCTGTTCAAGAGGTCGCGTTGATAGGCAAACTCCGTCACCGCATCCGCAATGCCGTTGTCTAGGCAACGGTTGAGCGTTTTGAATTCGTCTGTCTTGATGGGGGCATCGAGTTCAAAAGCCAGACCGGTGATGGCTTGGCACAAACCACCATAGTCGTGCACAACCTGCTCTATCGTGTATCCGTGCTGGGACAACTCACGTCCATGCCGTGTCGCCGACATCCCGAGTTCAGACGTCTCTGACGGGCCGCCGACGGGGCCCGAAATATCTTGACCAGCGACCGTCCCGGCGCTTTGCTCGGCTTTCAGTGTCCTGATCAGTTGGTCGAGAAAAAGCGGTATGCCATATTCGAACTTCCCATCGCTCAGATCAGATCCACCTCTTCGTCTGGCTTTGAACTGGCATCGTTCTATGAGAACGACCCGGTTGTCAGCAAGAAATTGGTGCAGCATCAAATCAATGTACGCGCGTGACCGCTAAATCACAGTGCGCTAGCGCACGGAACCCAGCTGTCGGTCTGAGCATCATCCGGAGCGTCCGGGAATTCTGAGAGCACTTACAAAATGGTACAGATGGGTGCTGGGCTTCTTCATGGGTCGAACAAGACCCTGGTCGCGTGATCGGTTCCGGATGCGAAATTTTGATAAAAAGTGCTACCAGCCCTTATGCCACAGGCGCAAGTAGCTATTAATTTAATAGCATATGTCGCGTCATGTCGCAGCCCGCACCAACAGCCGCGCTGGTGTCGGCAACGCCGCCAGCACCACGGTTTCGCCCTCAAGCAGCTCACGGTCGGGCATGAAGCCAGTGCCCTCGGTCGGCACACCGGCACGCTGCCAGCGCAGCGTCACCACCCGTTCACCGTCCAGCCTCAAGGTGATCTCGAACGCGGGCCAGTGCGCAGGCACACGCGGCGACAGCGACAACACGCCTTGCCGCACTGACAGACCCAGCAGTGTTTCGAGCGACGCTCGGTGCAGCCACGCGGCCGAACCGGTGTACCAGCTCCAGCCGCCGCGACCCACATAGGGCGGCGAGCCGTAGATGTCACCGGCCATCACATAGGGTTCTAGCTCATAAGCAGGGCCGCGTGTCGGGTGCTGGCTGCGGTGCGCCGGGCTCAATGCCTGGAAGCTTTCCCACGCGGCTTCGGTGTCGCCGGTTTGCGCCTGCGCCATCAGGGCCCACACACCCGCGTGGGAATATTGGCCGCCGTTTTCGCGCACGCCGGGCGGGTAGGCCTGGATGTAGCCGGGGTTGTTGGCCGAGTGTTGCAGCGGCGGCGTCAGCAGGCGCAGCAGGCCGGCATCGTTGTCCACCAGTTGATCCTTCATGGCCATCATCGCCGGCTCTGTGAACTCGGCGGTGGAGGCACCCGACAACACCGACCAAGCCTGCGCGATCAGGTCGATGCGGCACTCGTCGTTCTGCGACGAACCCAGCGGCGCCCCGTTGTCAAAGAAAGCGCGGCGGAACCAGGCACCGTCCCAGCCGTGGCTGTGCAGCGCGGTGATCCAGCCGGCGCGTGCGTCCAGCCACTTCTGTGCGCGCACGCCTTCGCCCCGTGCCTGGGCCAGCGGTGCAAACTTTTCCACCACAGCACAGAGGAACCAGGCGAGCCAGACTGATTCGCCCTTGCCCTCGTGGCCAACGCGGTTCATGCCGTCGTTCCAGTCGCCGGTGCCCATCAGCGGCAGGCCATGCGCGCCGGTGGGAAGACTGTGGTCAATCGCGCGGGCGCCGTGTTCGAAGACCGAAGCGGTTTGGCCACTGACCTGGGGCGCGTAGTAAGCGTCTTCCGCACCCTCCGGAATCGGCGCACCGTCGATGAAAGCCACTTCTTCGTCGAGCAGCGTGGCGTCGCCGGTGACATCGAGGTAATGCGCGACGGCAAAAGGCAGCCACAGCAGGTCGTCGGAAAAATGCGTGCGCACGCCTTCGCCGCCGGGCGCGTGCCACCAGTGCTGCACATCGCCTTCGGGGAACTGGCGCGAGGCGTTGAGCACGATCTGGTCGCGCAGGCGGCGCGGGTCGATCAGCGCAAACGCCATCGTGTCCTGCAACTGGTCGCGAAAACCGAAAGCCCCGCCGGCTTGGTAAAACCCGGCTTTGGACCACAGGCGCGAGCTCAGGGTCTGGTACAGCAGCCAGCGGTTGGCCAGCGCATCGAACAGCGGATCCGGCGTGTGCACTGTCACCTTGCCGAGCAGGCCGGACCAATAGTGCTTCACACCGTCCAGCGCCTGTGTCAGGTCGCGGTTCTGCCAGACCCGCGCCAGTTGTTCGGCCTGCAACGCATCGGGCGCATGGCCCAGCAGGAAGGCGAAATCCATTTGCTGCCCGGCTTTCAGCGTGAAAGTGCCTGACAAGGCGGCACAGGGGTCCGCCGCGTTGCCCGACTGCTGGCTCAGCACTTCGGGCAGCACCAGCCGGCCGGCCACGTCGAAAAACTCGCTGCGGTCGCAGGTCCATTGCAGCGGGTCGGTCAAGCCCATTAGCGACAGGAAGGCGCTGCTGCCACCGAAGCCGGCGCGGCTTTCACGCTGCTGCGCCAGCACAGTGGGCTGGTTCGGGGCTTTCCAGCCGCGCACCGTGCGGCGTTCCTGGCGCGTGCCGCCCAGTTGCCATTCCAGCATGGCCAGTGCGCGCAGATGACGCGTCTCGCTGCCCTGGTTGTGCAGTTTGACGGCCACCACTTTGACGGCATCGCTGCGGTCCACAAAAAATGTGGTCTCCACGGCCAGCTCGCCGTGCTGGCAAGTGAACACGGTGTAGCCCTGGCCGTGGCCTACCTCGTAAGGCAATGCCGAGCGGCTTTCAGTCGAGGGGGTCAGTGCCAGCAGTTTGAGCGTGTCGGCGTCCTGCAGCAGGTAGTGTTCGCCCGCCGGATCCTGCAGCGGGTCGTTGGACCAGGGTGTGAGCTGGTGCATGCGGCTGTTGACGGCCCAGGTGTAGCCGGCGCCGGCTTCGGACACCTGAAAGCCGAACGATGCATTGGAAATTACGTTGACCCAGGGGCGCGGCGGCCTGTGCTGGCTGTCCACCGTGAAGCGGAACTCGCCGCTGACCGCATCAAAATGGCCAGTGGGCGACTGGGTGGCGGCAACGGGAGCAGCTGACGGGTCGGCCAGTGCGGCACTCGGCACCGACGGGCTGGCGGGTACGGCGCGGCGGCGCAGGCCGGTGGCGCCCTGCAGGGCCGCGAGCTGCTGCTCCAGCGGGCGCCCGTCGGCAATAAAGATAAAGCGCGCCAGGCCTGCCAGCACGGCTTTTCCCGAGGCTGCGATCTCATGGTCGCGCAGCAGGAAAAAACCGCCCGCGTCGTTGCGCGGGAAGCTGTTTCCGGACTGCTGGTGCATGCGGTCGCGCAGCCCAAGAATGTCCCGCTGCAGAGGCATCAGGTAAGAATTGACCTCGCTATTTACAATCACCACGTCTACTGCCAGCCCGCCAAAACTCCACAGCGGCTGAGCGCGCAGCAGCGCATCGACCAGCGCCAGGCCGTTGCTCGAATGAATCCGCACCAGCACGATGGGTTTGTCGCCGGACAGGCCAAAGCGCCAGAGCTGGCGTTGGTCCAGCAGGGCGCGTTCGGTCTGCGGGCGGGTGGCGGTGTACATCAGCGCGGTGTTGATGTCCTGCAGCGCGGCGTTGCGCTCCGGCGCGACGCCCAGGTCGCGCAGTCGCACCTGCGCCAGCGTGGCCGCCATGCGGGTGGCGCGCTCAACGTGCATCGGCTGCAGGTACTTGTCGATGCGGGCGATCAGCTCTTCGCTGCTTTCGGCGGCGGCGGTTGCAAAACTCAGGCAGGCCATGCCGCCAGCGGCAATCTGCACGCGCACGCGCAGGCCGGCCACCGGGTCCAGTCCGTTGACGGGCGCGCCGTCGTTCTGCGTGGCCTGCGCCATCAGCGCGGGCTGGGCGGGCAGCCGGTTGCGCCCAAGAAAGGCGCGCCGGTCGGCGATGCAGTGGACCGAGCGCACATTGGCGTCGGCGGCCGCCAGAAAATGTGCAACCGCCATGGCCGGATCACCCTGGAGTCTGGGCTTGCGCGTGAGCATCAGCGCGCGCCAGGGTGCGTGCCAGCGGGTGTCGATGAACAGCTTGGAAAAAGCCGGGTGCGCCTCGTCGGCGCGCGGGTCGGCCAGCACCGCCTCGAAACACGACACCACATCGAGCGTGATGTCGTGCGCCGAAAGATTGAGCAAGGTAACAGTGCGCAATTCGGTGTCGTCCTCCGGGCTGACCAGCACGGTGGTGGTGGCTTCGAGTGCCGGTGACTTGGCCTTGAACTCAACCCGGTCAGCCAGAAAAGTCGCCTTGTAGACCCAGTCGGGATGCGGCGCCGGATGCGAGGTCAGCGACACCACCCGGTCCTGGTCCGTACTGCGCAGATAGATGAAGCTGCCATAGGCATCGCGCAGCAAATCGTCGCGCCAGCGCGTGATGTTTTTGCCGCGCCAGCGGCTGACTCCCGCGCCGTTGGCGCGCAGTGCCACGCTGTAGGCGCCGTTGGACAGCAATTGCGTGGGCTGCCAGCCAGAGGCAGAGGGATCAAGCTCACGCGAGTGGTAGAGCGCGTCTTCCCGCAACTCGTCCGGCTCGGGCAGACGGCGCGGGTCGGCGCTTTCGATGATCTGGCGCGGCGTCTTTTCGTGCAGCAGCGATGCGTGGGCCTGGATCAGCGGGGCGCAGGAAAACCAGCGGCGCGGCGCTTCCTGACACAACACATTGCACAGCGCTACCAGCGACATGCCCTGGTGGTGCGCCATGAAGGTGTTGACCACGCTGAAGGCCTGCGCGCCGGGCTGCCGGGCAACGGTGAAGTCGATGGCGTCCACAAAGCCGTAGTCACCGCGTGCTCCGGCCATCTCAAGCTGGCGCAGGTTGTCCACGGCTTCGCGCGGCGTGAACATGCAGGCCATCACGCTGGCATACGGTGCCACCACGCGGTCCCCCGGCGGTGTGCGGCGCAGCGCCAGGCGCGGCACCCCGAACGGTGAGTACTGGTAGGCCAGCGTGTGGTCCTGCCCGAAATAGGCCGACTCGGACACGCCCCAGGGCAGTTGCTGCGCTCGGCCAAAAGCCTGTTGCTCCATCACCGCTGCCAGCCCCGAGATATGCAGCAGGCCCTGCTCAGGCTCGTCCATGACCAGCGAGGGCATCAGGTACTCGAACATCGAGCCCGACCAGGACTTGAGGCCCGGCGTGATGCCCACCGTGAGGAAGCTGCGTCCCAGTGCCTGCCAGTGCCGGCGCGGCACGTCGCCCTTGGCAATCGCCAGAAAACTGGTCAGCCGGGACTCGGATGCCATCAGGTCGTAATAACTGGCGTCGAGCGCATGTTCATGCACGCGCAGGCCGATGTGGAAAAGATGGCGCTTGGGGTTGTACAGGCCGCTGAAGTCCATGGCCATGCAGAGCTGGTCGCAGTACGCCGCAATGGTTTCAAGGCGCAGGAGATGGTCGACCTGGGTGTTCTCGCGCGACCCCAGTTGCCTGACGGCCTGCGCCACCGCCAGCAGGTGCCCGGCGAAGTTGCCGCTGTCCACGGTAGACACATAGGCCGGTGCCAGCACCTCCAGCGTCCGGGTGTCGTACCAGTTCAGCAGATGGCCCCGGTGTTTGGGCAGGCGCTCGACCGTGTCCAGCGTCGCTTCCAGGCGGGCGATCAATTCGGCGGTGGAAATCCATTCGAATTCGCGTGCGCAGGCTACTGCCAGCAGGTACATGCCGATGTTGGTCGGCGAGGTGCGGTGCGCAATCGTCGCTTCGGGCTCCATCTGCAGGTTGTCGGGCGGCAGGTGGTTGTCCTCCGCGACCACGCAGCGCTCAAAAAATTGCCAGGTCTGGCGCGCGAGCTGTTCCAGGTAGTCGCGGTCATCTTCAGCCAGCTCCCGTGATGCTGCGGCTGGAACACTGGCCCACCAGGCCGGCAGCGGTGACAGCGCCCACAGCAGGAACAGCGCGGGCCCGGCCCAGGGATAGGGGCTCCAGCAGGCGGCCAGCGCCAGCAGCAAGCACAGTGCTGAGCTTGCACCATGGTTGCGCAGAAAGGCCGGCAGGCTGTAGCGTGCCGATGCCTGGGCCTGCGCAGCCGTGGTCCATTCGAGCAGCTTGCGCCGGCTCACGGCCATGCGCCAGAGCGAACGCACGATGGCATCCAGCATCATGGTGGCCTGCGCAAACAGCTGGCTGAATTGCCAGGCCGTGGCGGCCAGTCCGCGCAACACGTCACGCACGCCGACGTCAAAAAAATGCAACCAGGCGATGCCGCGCCGTGTCGGCACCAGGCCCGCCAAGGCCCCCATCAGCGGCCCGGCCAGCAGCGCAGCAAGCACAAAACCCAGCGCTGTGGACAGCGGCAATGCCTGCGTGGCGATGACCCATGCCAGCAGCAACACGCTGGCCGGTGCGATCAGCGAACGCCGCAGGTTGTCGGCCATGCGCCACAGACCCAGTGCGTCGATGCCGAAGCGGCCGGCTTGCAGCATCAGGGGCAGCAACTGCCAGTCGCCGCGTGTCCAGCGGTGCACGCGCGAGGCGGCAACGCCGGCATGGTGCGGCTGGTCTTCCATCAGCACCACGTCGCCCGCGTAACCGCAGCGCGCAATGCTGCCTTCGAGCAGGTCGTGGCTCAAGACGGCACCGTCGGGCAGGCGGCTGGTCAGCACCGCATGAACGGCCTGCACATGCAGCAAACCTTTGCCGGTGAAACTGCCCAGGCCGAACAGGTCCTGGTAGAGGTCGGAAACGCCGCTGCTGTAGGGGTCCAGCCCGCCCTGACCGGCAAACAGTGCGTGAAAGGGTGAGCGTTCATGGAGCGCCGGCAAGGGTGTCACCACGCGCGGCTGCAGGATGCCGTAACCGGCGCTGACACGCCGGCGCTCCGGGTCGATCTGCGGCGCATTGAGCGGATGCGCTGCGATGGACACCAGGTCGCGCAGCGAACCGGCTGGCAGGCCGGTGTCGCTGTCCAGCGTCAGCACATAGCGTATGCCGTCGGCCAGTGGCATGTTGGGGCTCACTGGCGCAAACACCGGGGCGGAGCCTTCGGCGAGTTGCCGCAGCAGCATTTCGAGCTTGCCACGCTTGCGCTCCCAGCCAATCCAGCGGCCCTCGGTGGCACACCAGGTGCGCGGTCTATGCAACAGGATGAACCGCGTGGGCGCCCCGTCGCCGGCGGGGTAGCTGCGGTTCAATGCGCGGATGTTTTCCAGCGCGTCGTCCAGCAGGCCCTGGTCGCCGGGCAGGTGTTCGGAGTCGGCATCGGTCCAGTCCGTCAGCAGCGCGAACTGCGCATGGGTTTCCCGACTGGCCAGCCAGTGCAGACTCAGGCGGTGCGCCAGCTCGCTGTTGGACGACGGCGAGCTGAGCATGCACGGAATGACGACCAACACGCGGTGTTCAGCTGGGATGCCGGCCGTGAAATCGAGTCGGGCCAGCGGCTGGATGCGGGCCGACTCGGCCACCA
>Ga0308009_10001465_pt1 | contig 13732 bp, 13 predicted proteins | sample Neamet127_FD_203134 | JGI IMG/M metagenome (GOLD analysis project Ga0308009, IMG submission 203134) | Marine microbial communities from water near the shore, Antarctic Ocean - #127 | ecosystem: Environmental > Aquatic > Marine > Unclassified | place: Southern Ocean | collected 2014-07-24
GAGCTTCAGCCATCACTTTAGTGATTGCTGCAGTTAATGTAGTCTTGCCGTGGTCAACGTGACCAATTGTGCCCACGTTAACGTGTGGCTTGGTTCTTTCAAATTTTTCTTTTGACATTTTGTATGCTCCTTACTGCTTTTTTATTATTTGTTCAATTTTGCGATTACGTCATCAGCAACGTTCTTCGGTGCTGCCGTATACTTTGAGAATTCCATTGAATAACTAGCACGACCTTGAGTCGCTGAACGAAGGTCATTTGCATAACCAAACATTTCTGCTAATGGAACATCTGCTTTCAATTGCTTACCGTTTGGAAGATCTTCCATAGCGCCAACCAAACCACGACGTCTATTAAGGTCACCCATAACATCACCCATGTATTCTTCAGGAGTTATAATTTCTACAGACATCATTGGCTCAAGTAATTGAGGGTTAGCTAATCTAACACCTTCTGCTAAACATTTAGAAGCTGCAATCTTAAAAGCCATCTCATTCGAGTCAACATCATGGTATGAACCATCATAAACAGTCACTTTAATGTCAACTAGAGGGAAACCAGCTAAAACACCGTTTTCCATTTGTTCTTGAACACCTTTGTTAACTGCAGGAATGTATTCCTTAGGAATAACACCACCTTTAATTTCATCAACAAACTCATAACCTACACCAGGCTCTTGAGGCTCAATACGTAAATAAACATGCCCATATTGTCCACGACCACCAGACTGCTTAGCGAACTTATGTTGGTGCTCAACTAACGTTGTAATTGCTTCACGGTAAGACACCTGTGGTGCACCAACGTTACATTCAACGTCGAATTCACGCTTCATACGATCTACAATAATATCTAAGTGAAGCTCACCCATACCAGCAATAATAGTCTGACCAGATTCTTCATCTGAAGAGACACGGAAAGAAGGATCTTCAGCTGCTAATTTACCTAAAGCAATGCCCATTTTTTCTTGGTCAGCTTTAGTTTTAGGCTCAACAGCAAGTGCAATAACCGGCTCAGGGAATTCCATTCTTTCTAAAACAATTTTCTCTTTCATGTCACACAACGTATCACCCGTTGTTACATCTTTAAGTCCAATAGCAGCAGCGATATCGCCGGCACGAACTTCTTTAATTTCATCACGTTCGTTAGAATGCATTTGCACCATACGACCAATACGTTCTTTTTTGCCTTTTGATGAGTTGTATACGAAATCACCAGCTTTAAGAACACCTGAGTAAACACGGAAGAAAGTTAATGTACCTACGAATGGGTCAGTTGCAATTTTAAATGCTAATGCTGCAAACGGTTCGTCATCAGAAGCTGGACGAGGCGCTCGAGTTTCATCTTTATCATCAAGAATACCTTCAATTGGATCTACTTCCACTGGAGATGGCATATACATAATAATTGCATCTAATGCTGCTTGCACACCTTTGTTTTTAAAGGCTGAACCACAAAACATTGGAATAATTTGACTATTGATTGTTTGATGACGAATACCTTCTTTAATCTCATCATTAGTTAACTCACCTTCTTCAAGGTATTTTTCCATTAACACGTCATTAGCTTCTGCAGCTGCTTCAACCATAGCTTCACGTTTTTCTTCAGCAAGATCTAGTAAATCTGCAGGAACATCTGTTGTTTCGTATGTAGCGCCCTGGTCTTCTTCATTCCAGAAAATAGCCTTCATAGTGATTAAATCAACCACACCTTTAAAGCCTTCTTCTGCACCGATAGCAATCTGCATTGGCACTGGGTTGCCACCTAAACGAGTTCTGATTTGCTCACAAACACGTAAGAAATCTGCGCCTGCACGGTCCATTTTATTAACGAAACCAATTCTTGGAACATTGTATTTATTAGCTTGACGCCATACAGTCTCAGACTGAGGCTCAACACCACCTACCGCACAAAATAAAGCCAATGCGCCGTCTAATACTTTAAGTGAACGCTCTACTTCAATGGTGAAGTCAACGTGTCCCGGAGTATCAATAATGTTGATACGGTGCTCTTCAAACTGTTCGTCCATACCTTTCCACATACAAGTAGTTGCAGCAGAAGTAATGGTAATACCACGTTCTTGCTCCTGCTCCATCCAGTCCATGGTTGCACCACCGTCATGTACTTCACCAATTTTGTGAGTACGACCTGTGTACAAAAGTACGCGTTCAGTTGTAGTGGTTTTACCAGCATCAATATGCGCCATAACACCGACATTACGGTAGCGACTAAGTGGGTGATTTCTTGCCATTTTCTTAAATCCTTAAATCTAAATGTTCGATTACCAGCGGAAGTGTGCAAACGCTTTGTTAGCATCAGCCATTCTGTGAGTGTCTTCTTTTTTCTTAAATGCAGTTCCACGGTTTTGAACCGCGTCTAATACTTCGCCTGCTAATCTAAGCTTCATACCTTTCTCACCACGCTTACGTGATGCTTCAATCATCCAACGCATTGCTAAAGCAATTTTACGTTCAGATCTTACTTCGATCGGTACTTGGTAAGTTGAACCACCAACACGGCGAGATTTAATCTCAACCATTGGTCCAATGTTTTCTAGGGCTTGTTTGAATACTTCAATTGGCTCAGCATTACCTTTAGCTTCAATTGTATCTAACGCATCATAAACAATCTTCTCAGCTACTGATTTTTTACCATCTAACATTAAGATGTTTACAAACTTAGCCAATACTAAATCACCAAACTTTGGGTCTGGTAGGATTTCTCTTTTAGGAGCGGATCTTCTTCTCATAGGGTTTCTCTTGTTTTATATATTGTTGTTATTTCTTAGGCTTCTTAGTACCATACTTAGAGCGACCTTGCATTCTGCCATCAACACCAACGGTATCTAACGCTCCACGAACTGTGTGGTAACGAACACCAGGTAGATCTTTAACACGACCACCACGAATAAGAATCACTGAGTGTTCTTGTAAGTTGTGACCTTCACCACCAATGTAAGTGGTAACTTCAGCTGAATTAGTAAGCCTTACACGAGCAACTTTACGTAATGCTGAGTTAGGTTTCTTAGGTGTAGTTGTATAAACACGAGTACATACTCCGCGTTTTTGAGGGCAGCTGTCTAATGCTGGCACGCCACTTTTAACAACCTTCTTTTTACGTGGATTACGTACCAATTGATTAACTGTTGACATATCGCTATTTCTCCAAATCTCTTTTAATTTAAGTAACTTACAGCCACCCGTTGTTTTTTCGGGGGCAATAAAGGGATGAATTATACTGTGTTAGGGACGCTTATGTCAACAAGTTTTAGGCCTTTTTCGATAAGCTGTCTAATAAAAAATTACTGGCGCGATTTAGCATTTCAAATACGTCATCAAATCGCCCTTCAATATATGGGTCAGGCACACTTTTTGTTTTATTATTTGGTATGTTATCTAGCATTAAAAACAGTTTATGCTGAAACTCTTTAGGACAAATATTTTTCATATTGGCCAAATTAGATTCATCCATAGCAAAGACATAATCGTAATAATAAAAATCACTCTCATGAACTTGACGCGCTCGCTGACTAGATAAATCTACCTGATGCTTAGTTGCCGCTATTTGTGATCTTGAATCTGGTTTCTCACCTATATGATAAGCATGCGTCCCTGCTGAATCAATTTCAAATAAGTGGCCAAGACCGCGTTTATCTACTTGTAACCTAAAGGTGCCTTCAGCAGTTGGGGATCGACAAATATTACCCATACATACGAATAAAATTTTAATTTTTTCGTTACTCATTGACTTTCATAATTGATAAAATCAAACATTATATCTATTGTAAAGTTATTCATGTTTGACACATCATCGAAATCTGATAAACATATTGTTACTCAATTCAAGGCACATCTTGAGAAAATCTTTATTGATACCTGTAATTTAATTCAAAAAGTGTAAATTGTGATTAACAAAACAGGGTCTAGTAGCGACACTATTAAAGTGAACTTCAAAGTTTCTTTTCTTCACCCACGTTACTGGCTAACCTGGACTGGACTTGCTATTTTCTTTTTAGTATCATTATTACCTCAGTTTTTAAGACATCTCATTGGTCGGTTTATTGGTCGTCTTATCTATACTAAAAATAAAAAACGACGTCATATCGTTTTAACAAATATCAACATTGCATTTCCAGCATTAAATACTCACGCCCAACATCAGCTTGCCAAGCAACATTTACAATGGTACGGTTGTGCGTTATTAGACTATAGTTTATTATTCTTTGCCTCCAGAAGGCGTCTAAATAAACTAGTATACATCGAGGGCAGGGAGTTTATAGATCGAGCGATTGAAAAGAATCAAAGTGTAATTATCTTACTTGCACATAGTGTTATGCTGGAGTTTGCCCCTATAGCTCTGAGCTTTCATTATGATTGTTATGGCTCTTATAAACAGTCCAGTAACCCTGTCATCAATTGGCTTATTACTAAAAGTCGCTGTCGTTATGTCAAGTTCGTTATTTCACGTGAACAAGGGTTGCGTAAAATAATTAGAGAATTAATTCCAAGACAGCTCCTTATCTTTTTACCTGATGAGGATCTTGGTAAGAAAAATGCAGTTTTTGCACCTTTTTTTGGTAAAGAAAAGGCTACGTTAACTACTCCTGCACGTATTTCTAAACTAGGGAAAGCTGTTAGCTTGCCTTGCTTCTCTTATTATGATGAGGAAACGTCAAAATATAAGGTGGTCATTACACCTCCTATTGAAGAATACCCCAGTAGTAGTCCAGAGGATGATGCTTGTAAACTTAATCATCAATTAGAGCAATTAATTAAACAGCACCCTTCGCAATATATGTGGCTGATGAAGTTGTACCGAACTCGGCCTGATGGTGAAAATTCTTTATATTAAAAGATAATCCACAGCACTATTGTTCATAACATCTTTATCAGTCTTAAGTGTCTTATTAGCTTCTTTTTGGCGGTATTGAGTAGGTGCCAACAACATGGGCTATTGGCTCTACTTCGCCATCAGAATACAAAGTAACTTCGCCAACAACTAAAGATCTTCCAACCTTTATCAATGAACACTTACCAATAATGTCTTTTTTTGATGAGGGTTTACGAAGAAAATTAATAGTTAAGCTTGTAGTTGCGACAAGTGGCACAAGTCCAATTTCACCAAGAATTGCTATATATAAGGCAACATCTGCGGTAGCCATCATAACTGGTCCAGAGACTGTACCACCAGGACGCAATTCATCAACTCCAACTTTATGTCTAACGCTAGCACCCCGATTTCCAACTTTATCAATGGAGCATTTTGTTTGAGGGAATTCTGATTTTAAGAATTCGGTTAGTTTTTCTTTAGAAAGCATAATTTACCTTTAACTTTTTTTGAGTCACAGACTTCTATCAGCTTATTATATTGAATAATTACATTACAAAATATACTTATCTAATATGAGTCAATCGGCTAGTTATCTTTAATTTTTTTGTTACTCATCGAGCTTTATAATTGATAAAATTAATAACAATATTTATTATCAAAGTTAATTATGTCTAACACCTTATTAGAAACTGCTAAACAAGTTATTTTGATTGAAGCGCACGCCGTCACTCAGCTAGCCGAACAACTTGATCAGGGTTTTATTGATGCTTGCGGCCTCATTCAAAATTGCACAGGCAAGGTGGTTTTAATTGGTATGGGTAAATCTGGCCATATTGGCAATAAAATTGCTGCAACTTTTGCCTCTACTGGAACACCTGCGTTTGCCGTACATCCTGGTGAAGCCGGACATGGTGATCTTGGCATGATTGAACAAAACGATGTAGCCATCTGTATTTCTTATTCAGGTGAATCTGATGAAATCATGACGCTTGTTCCTGTTATTAAGCGTTTGGGCGTGTCTATTATCAGTATGACTGGCAATCAAAACTCCTCAATTGGACAAATTAGTGATGTTCATTTAAATGTTGGTGTCGAAAAAGAAGCTTGTCCACATAATCTGGCGCCTACTTCTTCAACAACCGTTGCTTTAGCTATGGGCGATGCATTAGCCGTTAGTATTCTCACCAATAAAGGCTTTAGTCCAGATGATTTTGCCAGATCTCATCCATCGGGTGCACTTGGTAGAAGGCTGTTGACATTTGTTCATAATATTATGAAAACTGGTGATGAGATTCCAATGGTTAGTGCAGATACCAAACTACTAGATGCATTACTAGTGATGAGTCAAAAGGCACTGGGTATGGTTTTAATAACAGACAATAATCATTTAGAAGGTATCTTTACAGATGGCGATTTACGTCGTGTATTAGAAACACATTCTGACATTCAGAGTCTGCGTATAAAAGAAGTGATGGTGCCAAATTGTAAAACAATTCTTGCAGACAAGCCTGCTATGGCTGCTGTTCAGATAATGGATGAGTTTAATTTAAATTCTCTACCTGTGGTTGATGAGAACAACCAGGTCTTAGGCGCGATTAATACACACACGCTAATGCAAGCCAAAATCATCTAGCCGAACAACCTCTCTAAACCCCACCAAAATCCAATGAGTGCAATTAAGACTGAAACAGGTATAACAACCAGCTGTCGATAATTCCACCCTAAGGCTCGTAAACTTAGTAGCAACATAACCACAACAGTCACAATCATGACTTGTGCCAATTCCACGCCCACATTAAAACCTATGAGTGTTGATAAGAATGATTCAGGTGATAACTCAAATTCTTGAAGCATGCCGGCAAAGCCCAGTCCATGAACCAATCCAAATAAAAAAACAATCACAGTTTTACGTTTAATCGATTGCTTAATTAATAGATTTTCTATTGCCACATAAGCAATAGAAAAGGCAATTAGCGGCTCAACAAACCTTGCTGATACTTCTAACACTTCTATCATGGCCAGACCAAGTGTTAGCGTATGTGCTAACGTAAAAGCACTCACTAGTATCAACAATCGACCCCACAATAAAGATGAAAGCGCCATACCAATAATAAATAAAATATGGTCCCATCCCAATGGAACAACATGATCAAAGCCGATTTTAATAAATTGGAAAAAACGCTGTGTATCGCTTTGAAACTCTGGATGGTCAATATGAATCACTCCACTAGGATCACCTCCACGTAGCCATTGCCACTGACTCCAATTGTATTCATTCGCTTGATATATCTGCCAGCGTAAGGCACTATCTCCATGGATTTTTCCGTACTGCCAAGAGAGTGCTTTAGGCCATTCAGTAAGCTTTGCTGTATAAGTAAGCGTGGTTTTTCTAGGTCGCTTTTTATACCCAACAATATCAATATCAACTTGAGTTAAACTTAGTGATTGTTGCTCGCTATTAATCTTTAATTGAAGGCTATTTAAAAACTCAGTTTCAAATTTTTTAAATTTTTGACGTAAATTATTTGGCTCAAGTGCTCGCAATTCATCATAGCGAGCTGAATCTGGAGAGTCTGTGGTGTTCTTATATTGCGTACCGATACCTGTCATCGCCGCTTCAAGACTTAAATCAATTCTCACCTCAAGTGTTTTATTTTCAAATATAGAAATTTCTACCAAGGCAGGTTTAACGACGTCCGCCTGTGTAGCTATATTAGCTAATAATAGTAATAAAAATAATAATTTCATCAAGCTTTTCTAATAAAAAAACCCCGTCTAGCGGGGTTTTTTATAATATTTTAAATCCAGATTTAGATTAACTCTCCAGAGTAATTTTCAATACCAGGATTTGTCTTAACACCTTTAACAGTTGGATGATTTACTTTCTTTAAATCCAACGTGCCTTGTTTGCGTAAGTAATCTGCAGCAACATCCCACATTAAGCGACCATTGCCCACTGAGCCAACTTGCGCCCAACCTGAAACTTTGTACGACTTATTTGGATCAATAGCCGTGCCCGCATCATCTTTCATTTCTGAAATTCTATTACCCAGTCCAGCGGCTGGATCAATGGTGTAATCCATACCACCCATACGAACCATGTCACCACCTGATTGTAAGTATGGGTCTTGTACAAATAAGTTTTCAGCAATACCTTCTAGTATATCCTTAAGCTGTGCGCCTTTCATTTCAGAAACATAAGTTTCACCATAAGTCATTGATGTATTGGTCATTAAATCTTCCATAGTAACATCATGGCCTGCTGGTACAGAAGTACCCCAGCGCACTCCTGCCGACATGGCAAAGTCTGCATCGTGCTCTTCACGTAAAGAGTTAACCAATACTTGATCCCAAGTACCCATAAAGTTACCACGACGGTATAAGGTTTGAGTCGTTGAACAAAGTTTCTCAGTTAGGATTTCATCATAAGTTTTACCCACACGATCTGGATTGTTTGACATAGTTGAGCTTCGAGCTTCAACAACGTTTTTATCGTATTTAGTATTACGCATTTTAGTAATGTACGACACCATAGCCGCATCTGGCTTAATGAGGTTTGTCAAAATTGGCAGCATCTTGTAGTTATAGCCAACCATCTTATGATCTTTAATTTCAAGATCCATGACACCGATATATTTACCCGAGCAACCTGCATTCGTTACCACTGTAACGCCGCCTGCATTTTTAACTTCAACAGGTTTTGGCATACCGTCATGCGTATGACCACCAAAAATAGCATCAATACCAACAATACGTGATGCCATCTTAATATCTACATCCATACCATTATGAGAAACCACGATTACTGCATCTGGCTTTTCATTTTCACGAATATCGGCAACTAATTCACTCATTTCGTCTTCACGAAGACCGAATGACCAATCTGGGAAAAAGTATTTTTGCGGGTTAGCATTAGAAGTTCTTGGGAAAGCTTGACCAATCACTGCAATACGATGACCACCTACATTTTTAATCACATAAGGCTTGAATGGCATCGCATCGTCTTCACTATAAAGACCATTACCATCAAATTTTTCAGTCATGGTGGCATATTCGTCACCCATCAAAGCATCTTCAAGAATACGAACATTTTGCCCTAGAAAATCTCCCTTAAAGAAGCCGATATTTTTCAATGTCTCTTCTTCCTTATAAGTAAACTCCCAATGGCCAACCATCACGTCAACACCTAGCATATTACATGCTTCAACCATATCAGCGCCGCGAGTCCAAAGTGATGTACCTGAACCCTGCCAAGTATCTCCACCATCAATAGTCAACGTATTTTGTATGCCGCCTGCGCTATCACGCAAAGACTCTAAAACCGTTTTAATTTGGGCAAAACCACCTGTTTTTCCATATTTATTAGAAAGCTCTTCAAAATTATTGTAAGTAAATGCGTACGCTTCAGCTGAGCCTGGTTTAACACCAATTTGCTCAAGAAGTTTATTACCAACGACGTGTGGTAGATGGCCATAGGTAGGTCCAAAGCCGAGGTTTACGTTTGGCTCACGGAAATAATTAGGTAATAAATTACCATGCGTATCAGTGATATGCAAAATTCGAGCATTACCCGTTTTAGCTACTTCATACATATTATCTTGTGAAGTCAACTTGGCGGAAGCATCACCACCACACCCACTAATCAAACCTGCTGTTGAGCCAGCACCCAAAACTTTAATGAAATCTCTACGTGTTAACGACATACTCCCTCCCAGGAAAACAATAATTTTTAAATGTTGATGACTAAGATTTTATACAAAATTCAATCTAAATAGACCCTATTTAAAGTGGTAGTATTCTATATAAATGTTAATTAAGAGCTTAGTATAAAACAAAAACAAGCATTAAGCTGCTTTTTAAAAAAATATTGGTATATTTTTGATTCATCTTAGTATAAGTTGCAAAAAATCTTATAATATTGCCATGAAAATTAACCAACTACTCCAAAACATCACTGCCACTGAATTCGATTTAACCGTGGAAGGTTTATGTCTAAACTCACACAACATACAACCTGGGGATGTTTTTATCGCCTTACAAGGTGAAAATAGCCATGGCATAGACTATATCGATCAAGCAATTGAAAGAGGCTGTATCGCCGTATTGATAGACTCAAAAGAAACGGTTTGTAGTGTTCCTACTATTCGAATAGATAATTTGTCAAAGCACTTACCTGGCCTTGCAAAAACTTTTTACTCAAGTGCTTGTGACGTAGAAATAATAGGGGTAACTGGTACTAACGGCAAAACCTCAGTGGCTCACTTTATCTCGCAAACACTTAATCAATTAGGTGAAAAGAGTGGCTTAATTGGAACACTGGGTATTACTAATAATTCACAAACATCTAATCAAACTACGCCCGATATCATCACGCTATATCGCGCTTTAGATGAGTATCATCAAAAAAATATCAAAGTCGTTGCCTTAGAGGTTTCATCGCATGCTTTAGCTCAAAATCGCATTGCTGGTCTTAATATTACTCAAGCAGTGTTCACCAACTTTACACAAGATCATCTTGATTATCACTTATCACTCGAGCAATACAAAACTGAAAAGCTGAAACTTTTTCAACTCGATACTCTTAATAGTGTGATTCTAAATTCTGACGATCCTAGTTATGCAGATTTTAGCCATGCTGCTGGCAAAAAATCACAGTTTAATTATTCTCTTAATGATTTTAATGACATTAAAACCACTGAGTACGGCTTCATTGCTCAACTTGATGGCTTTGTATTTGAAGCACCATTCTTAGGCGAGTTTAATCTGATGAATATTTTGGCCACCTATCAGGCATTAAAAGCACGCAACTTTAGCAGTGCACAAATCATTCCATTATTGGATAAGCTTAGCCCACCAATGGGCCGCATGCACAAAATTAATAAGCACTTTGCCTGGGTAGATTATGCGCACACACCTGACGCCATAGAAAAAGCCATTACCACTTTACAAACACATTATCCAGAACACAATATTCGAGTTATATTTGGCTGTGGTGGAGATCGAGATCAAACAAAACGCGCACTAATGGGTAAGATCGCTTCTAAATTAGCCAGTACAATTATCCTAACGGATGACAATCCTCGCTCAGAAGACCCACTTAGTATCATTCATGACATTCTCAATGGTATTGACGATAGCTATGAGGTGGATATTATTCAAGATAGAATATTGGCCATTGAAACTGGCATCACCACACTTAAAGAAAATGAATGCCTGCTCATCGCTGGAAAAGGCCATGAATCTGAACAATATTACCAAGATAAAACCATTGCAATGAATGATATAGACATTGCTAATAATGCTTAAATCAACCACTAAAATCCTCGCCGAAGTTCTACAACTTGATCCAAGCAATATTCAAGACATCGCTTTTGAAGATATTTACACCGACACACGTCAACGCATGGATGGTGGTATTTTTCTTGCACTAATTGGTGAGAATTTTGATGCACATCATTACGTAAAAAAAGCTGAAGAAATGGGTGCTGTGGCTATTATTGCTAGTGAAAAAATAGTCAGTAATTTACCTGTTTTACTGGTTAAAGATACACAAAAAGCACTCAGTGATATTGCCCAATATCATTTGAAAAACATCCAGCCAAAAACAGTTGCAATTACAGGTAGTAACGGCAAAACCACCACAAAAAATCTGCTTGCCAATATTTTAAATTTATCTGCACCCACACTCAAAACTCAGGGCAATCTAAATAACCATTTAGGCGTACCGATGACACTCCTAAAACTTGAGCCTCATCACCAATACGCCGTGATCGAAATGGGCGCTAATCATTTAGGGGAAATCCAACATCTAAGGTGTCTTGTTAATCCTGATGTCGCTGTGATTACCAACACGGGTGACGCTCATATTGGTGAATTTGGCAGCAAGGCTAACTTGGTTAAAGCCAAAGGCGAGATTTACTCAAAGCACTCTAAAAATATCGTCAATACACAAACAGCATTCAAAGGTGATATCAGCTTTACACCTGCCTCTATCCAAGACTCAAATAGCTCAAAAATAGGTGACGTGTTTGCTAGTGATGTTAAAAAATCTAGATTTACGTTAAACATTCACCAGCAACAAATTCAAATTAATTTACAACTTATTGGCACACACAATATCGACAATGCACTAGCTGCAAGTGCCTGCGCTTATACTCTGGGCATTGACCTTAAAATCATTAAATCTGGACTAGAATCCACCACGCCGGAAAATGGGCGTTTAAATATTATTCATACTGACCAATTCACCTTGATTGATGATAGTTATAACGCCAGTCCAAGTTCAATAACAGCTGCATTAGAAACCTTGAAAACATTTGCAGGCGAATTGGTCATTGTCCTGGGTGATATGGCAGAGCTAGGTACGCAGACTATTGCTCTACACCAAAAAATTGGCCTGCAAGCACAACTGATTAGTCCAAATTTTTACACATTTGGCCCATTAGCCAAGCATTATCAAGCACAGCATTTTGCTAGCCAACAGACATTAGCCAAACACATCTTGCAACATCATCAGGGTGCAACTTTACTCATCAAAGGCTCTAGAGTCGTACAACTAGACAAGCTGGTTAAACTTTTACAAAAATAAACCGTTTTTCACTTGACCTTTTGCCAAAACCTAGCGATAATTATCGGCTTGATGGGCCCGTGGCTCAATTGGATAGAGTACTCGGCTACGAACCGAGCGGTTACTGGTTCGAGTCCAGTCGGGCCCACCATCAAATTTCCATCGAGATTATTCTGCATAAACAGCTTCTGATAGAATACACCTATGATGACAATCCCAAATATAATCACACTTTCTAGAATTTTCTTAATTCCAGTTTTTGTCGCCCTTTATTATTTCCAACCTGCCTACACACACACGCCAATCTTTACTTGGATTAATTTTAGCTTAACAGGTGCCTATGCCTTTATCAGTAGCACTGATTATTTAGATGGCTATCTCGCTAGAAAGCTCAATATGACTTCTCAACTAGGCGCTTTTTTAGACCCTGTTGCCGATAAACTTATTGTATCTGTGGCCCTTATTATGCTGGTTGATTTCTATCCTTCAGATACGCATTGGTATATTAGCGTGGCAGCGCTGATTATCATCTCTCGTGAAATTTTAGTCTCTGCATTAAGAGAGTGGATGGGCACTATTGGCCAAAGATCTAGCGTAAACGTTTCTTCTATTGGTAAAGTCAAAACCTTTGTGCAAATTTTTGCCATTTTGTTCTTACTTTATCAGCAACCATTCTTCGGACTGCCTAGTTTTGAAATTGGTGTAGTACTACTTATGGCCGCGACACTTTTAACTCTTTGGTCTGGATTTATTTATTTAAGAGAAGGGGTCAAGACTTTTGACAATTAAAGTCGAATCTGCCTTGACTATTTTGAAAAAAACACTATAATTCCCCTTTCTATTGCGGGAATAGCTCAGCTGGTAGAGCATCACGTTGCCAACGTGAATGTCGCGAGTTCGAATCTCGTTTCCCGCTCCAGATTTTCTAAAAGACCTGTTTATCAGGTCTTTTTTTATATAGCCCTTTGCACTTACACCTTGGCCGGATAGCAAATCGGTTATGCAGTGGATTGCAAATCCATCTAGACCAGTTCGACTCTGGTTCCGGCCTCCATATACAAAAAAGCCCGATTATTATCGGGCTTTTTTTATGCGTTCACTAAAATCAATCTAGTAATTTTCACCTAAGAGTTCAAAATATGCCTGAGGGTGTTTGCAAGCTGGACAAACGCTTGGCGCTTGTTTTGCTTCATGTAAGTATCCACAATTTCGACAACGCCATGTGACCGTGTCATTACGTTTAAACACCCGACCTTCTTCAATATTTTTCGCCAAAGCCTTATAACGACGATCATGCTGTTTTTCGGCAATGATAATCGACTCAAACGTTTTTACTATG
>Ga0308009_10001470_pt1 | contig 13703 bp, 10 predicted proteins | sample Neamet127_FD_203134 | JGI IMG/M metagenome (GOLD analysis project Ga0308009, IMG submission 203134) | Marine microbial communities from water near the shore, Antarctic Ocean - #127 | ecosystem: Environmental > Aquatic > Marine > Unclassified | place: Southern Ocean | collected 2014-07-24
AGTGCTTCAACAGGAGCTTTGGCGCAGTCCTCCGATGAACCGACTTATTACGGAGAAGCCCTGAATGCATTAAGTCGTAACTGTGCCGAATGCCATCGGCCAGAAGGTCCAAATTTAGGCGGAGTGCAAGCACCGTTTTCTGTTCTGAATTTTGATGAGGCTAAAATTTGGTCACCTTTGATATCGCTGCGACTAGAAGACGGATCAATGCCTCCCTGGGGAGCGCACCAACAACATCAAGGAACATTCAAGAACGAACGTTATATATCTGATGAGGACAAGCAGCTTCTGATCGAATGGGTTGGGGCAGGTTCACTTGAAGGTGATGCCAAGGATCAGCCGACTGCAGATGAGCTCGCTCTTAGCGCACCGGCGAATGAGCCTACGCTGGCACCGGACGGTTCCATGTGGTGGATGGGAGTGCCCGATGCGACAGTTGCCTTTGCTGACCCGGTGCAGGTATGCGAGGAAGCATCCGATTGGCAACCCACGATACTCATGCACCGTACTGGCGGTGATCTGAGCAGGCATCAATGGGCTCAAGCATCAGAGATTCGGCCCGACAGCTCCACAATGCACCACGGGACTTCCAACTATCTGGGAGTAGCCGTTCCTGGTCGAGGCCCTCAGGTCTATCCCGATGGATGGGGCTTTCTTGTACCCGCGGATCCATTTATTACCCTTAATATGCACTATGCCAAGCAGTCAGGCCCTGGCACTGCTGTGGAAGATAACACCGTTGGTGGTTTCCTCTTCTATGAGCCCGGCGACATAATCGACTACGTGGTTCAAAACACGATCCCAATGAACACCGACATTGTAATTCCGCCAGGCGATCCTAACTACATGGCGACTCATGAGCACACAATCGAGGAAGACATTCTCCTGCTTGCGCTGGCTCCTCATTCTCACTATCGCGGCAAGGCCGTAAAGATTGAACTGGAACTGCCTGGTGTAGATGAGCTGGAAACTCTGTTGTGGGTGCCCGACTATGACTTCAACTGGCAATTTCACTATGAGTACCATGAGCCGAGATTACTTCCAGCCGGAGCAAAAATGCATGTGACCTGGTGGTTTGACAATTCTGCTGAAAATCTAGCGAATCCTGACCCTACAGCTGAAGTTCGTTATGGTCTTCGATCATCAGATGAAATGATGAACGCCCGCTATTACTTCACCAAGACAGAGCCGCAGGGAATCGTCGTGGGAGATGCAATCCCCGAATCCATGCTTGCCCAGGCTCGAAACGCGGAACAATATTACCGGGGCCAGCAGGCAGGCTGGGATACGAAAAATATTAGCCAGCTGTGCGGACCACAGTCAACACCCTAAAAAACGGAACACTGGGAAAACGCGATCCAAACGCGTCAATTCTTAGCTTAAAAATTACAATGAGGAACTACTATGACTTTTAAATATAGACTAACAATTGCATTTCTTTGCGTGGGGCTTAGCAAGTGAAACAATAAGCAGAAAAAAGGCGGAGTCGAGTGTACTTATCAAAACCGTCCAATTCATAAAAGTACTGTATTTTTACTCTGACCCTAATTATTTCAGAGTCAGATAGGCGGCAACACTAGAGTTATTACCTCGTCGTAGCTCCGCTAACGACTAGGCAGTCAGATAAAAGCAGTCTAAAATGTCCTTTTAGCTAGAAATATATTGAGGGACCGCATGTTTACAGTAAAACTTATGGCCGGAGCACTAGGGGCGGAGCTATACGGCGTGGATTTAGGCCAAGGCTTATCTGCGGATGCTTATCAAGAAATTCGGCGCTTACTGGTCAAGCATCAGGTTATCTTCTTTCGCGATCAAGATATCAGCCCTGCTCAGCACAAGGCATTGGCAGAATCGTTTGGCCCCCTGCAAACCCACCCGGCCTACGACACAATTGAAGGCTTTCCCGAAATTACTATTCTGGAGAGCACTGCTGAGAAGCCAAGCAAGATTGAAGCCTGGCATACAGATATGACATTCCGTGTGCACCCTCCCCTTGGTGCGGTTCTGTATTCAAAGATTTGCCCTCCCCAAGGCGGGGATACATTATGGGCTAGCACGACCGCTGCTTTTGATGGCCTATCTGAAGCGATGCAAAAATTTCTCAGTGAACTAACGGCAGAACACGACTTCAGTCATGGCTTTAAAGAAAGTCTGGAAGAGTCAGGTGGAAGGGAGAGACTGGCCCAAGCGGTAGCCGACAATCCACCGGTTCAACATCCAGTGATTCGCACGCACCCAGAAAGTGGCAAGAAAGTTATTTTTGTAAACTCTCTATTTACCACTCGTATTCTTGGTGTTGGTAAAAAAGAAAGCGAAGCCTTATTGGGATTTCTATTCGAGCATGTAACCACGCCAGAATTTACCTGCCGTTTTCAGTGGCAACCAAATTCTATTGCGATCTGGGACAATCGCAGTACACAGCACAAACCGATTAATGATTATTTTCCAGCGCACCGAAGGTTGGAGCGAATTACCATTGATGGTGATACGCCCTATTAGTTCGCCATAAAATCCAAAATCCAGCGTGCTACTTGAGAATTGTCTGTGCCCTGCGGTAAAGTTTCTACGGCTGCTTGGTACACAGACTCCCCCAGAATTTCCCTGCGCATATTGAGCAAACCCAGAGCATAGCCTTTATCAAATTCGGCATGGCCCTGAAACGTCAGAATATGCTCTCCCAGCTGCGTCATCGCTATTGGACACGTAGCAGTACTGGCAAGCAATTTTGCTCCTACCGGCATTTCCTCTACCTGATCTTTATGATTTGACAAGATCTGGAACTCGACATCAGCGGGGCCATAAGAAGCAGCGTCGACTGTCAATTTCGCCTTATGAACACCTACACACCAACCCTGATTTGCCTGGCGGGTTTTGCCACCCAGCGCCTCGGCGACGAGTTGATGACCAAAACAAATCCCTATAAGTTTTTTCTTTGCACCGTGCAACGTTCTAACAAAGTCTTTTAGTGCATTAATCCAAGCTACGTCGTCGTAAACACTGAGTTTGCTACCGGTTATTAGATAAGCATCAACTTCGTCGATATCAGTTGGATACTCCCCGCTCATCACTTCATAAGTGACAAATTCAACGTCAGGGTCTACTGCCATTAATAGCCGTGAAAACATATCAGGGTATTCGCCAAACTCTGCGACAAACTCCGCCCTAACAGCATCAGCATTTAGGATTCCGATCTTCATATCAACCACACTTCCTCAAACCGTTTTCAGATGAAAAGATTTTGCTCGACTTAGCTGTAAGTAACCAAGCTTGGAAAGTGCGGCACCGCGACCCGTATTCTTAATGCCTGTCCAGCATAGAGCAGGATCAAGATAGTCACAACGGTTCATAAACACCGTGCCCGTTTGTAGGCGATCGCCTAATGCTTCCACGGTGGCTTGGTCGGTTGACCACAATGATGCGGTCAATCCCAAATCACTGTCGTTCATTAGCTGCAATGCCTCTTCGTCATTTTCTACAGACATGATACCAACTATCGGACCAAAACTTTCTTCGCGCATCACTGACATACTATGGTCTACACCTAGCAATACCTGGGGCGCTAGATAGGGGGAATTCTCTCGAGAGTTAGCAAACTCTCTGGGATCAATGCAGGCCTGCGCTCCTTTAGCTATGGCTTCACTAGTTTGCTGGCGGACCCAATCAGCCGCTGATGTTCTCACCATAGGGCCTAGTGTGGTTTCGGCTAACAGTGGACTGCCCAGCGTATAATTTTTAACTTGTTCTACGTACGCTTCAACAAACTGTGGATAGAGTGACTTCTCTACATAAATTCTTTCGATGCCACAACAAGACTGTCCAGAGTTAAAAAAGGCACCATCCACTAAGTCATTCACACAGTCATCTAGTTTTGCATCAGCGCGCACATAAGCAGGATCTTTTCCGCCTAACTCCAAACTGAGCCCAATAAAGGAGCCTGCCGCCGATTTCTCTATTTTTTTTCCGGCAGCAACAGAGCCTGTAAAACAAGCAAAGTCTACGACCGAGTCGCCTAGCATCTTGGTGGTGCTGTCATGGCTCAAATACAAACACTGCAATACACCTTCCGGAAGACCAGCCTGACGAAAAGCACTAACAAAATGCTCGCCACATAGAGGGGTTTGCGCGGAAGGCTTAAGCAGGACGCTGTTGCCTGCCATTAATGCTGGAAACACCGAGTTCACTGTTGTTAACAGCGGATAATTCCAGGGGGCTACGGTAAGAACCACCCCTAGAGCTTCGCGCCGAATGAAGCGCTCAAAGCCTTGCTTTGCCTGGGGTCTCTCGTCAGCTAGGGCTTCTTCGGCGATGCTGATCATATAACGCGCGCGTTCCGCAAGGCCGCCTATCTCAGAGCCACCGTAGATCAGGGGCCGTCCCATTTGCCAACTAATTTCTTCTACGATCTGCGCTTGATTGGATTCGAAATACTGTACTGCCAACTCGCAAATGGAAGCTCGCTCGACAATACTTGTTGTCTGCCACTGTTTTTGCGCTGAGCGCGATAAAGCAATAGACTGCTCTATCTCTTGCTCGGTTGCCAAAGCTCGCTCAACATAGACTAAACCGTCTATGGGAGAGATGGTTTGCAGAAGGGCAATCTCTTCGTTGTTGCTCATTAACTGGCCTAATCTTATTCAATAAAATGAAAGAACTTAGAATGACGCATTATATAGAACACCCGCTTAGAGAACACCTACTTACACAAAGCTTGCGGCTAGGAGTTTTTACTAAATTATTGGCCAGTCTGTGTCTGCTTTTAAGCAGCTTACCCTCTAATGCGGCAGGAATTGACGCCACTATAAATGCGGCGATGACGCCCATAACAGAGGCAGTAGCCGGGTTCATATTCTTTGAGGTTAATATTTTTGGCAGTCAACTACCCTTGATTATTCTTTGGTTGATAGCTGCCGCTATTTTTTTCACCTTCTATTTCAATTTTTTGAATCTGCGAGGTTTTAAGCACGCCTTCCACTTATTGCGCGGCGACTACAGCAAGCCAGAACATAGTGGAGAGCTGAGTCACTTTCAGGCTCTGACCACTGCTGTCTCAGGCACCGTGGGCATAGGCAATATGAGCGCGGTCGCTATCACGATCACCATCGGTGGTCCCGGAGCGACCTTTTGGTTTATTGTTGCGGGATTTTTGGGCATGTCGACGAAATTTGCCGAATGTGTTGCTGGGGTGAAATACCGCAAAGTAAATCCGGACGGCAGTATTTCAGGCGGCCCCATGTATTACATGAAACAGGGCCTTCAGGAAAGAAATTTGGGATGGCTGGGGAAGCCTATGGCCTATTTTTATGCCGCTTCTATAGTCATTGGCTGCCTCGGCATAGGTAATATGTTTCAGTCTAATCAAGCCTATCAGCAATTCGTGTTTGCCACCGGCGGCAGTAATAGTTTCTTTGTCGATAAGGGTTGGTTGTTCGGCCTAGCTTTAGCTGTCATTGTCGCTGCTGTAATCATCGGTGGGATAAAAAGTATCGCTAAAGTGACGAGCAAGCTGGTCCCCTTTATGGCAGCGGCCTATATCATCGGCGCACTGTTAGTCATTCTTCTTAATGCCGAGAAACTACCCTGGGCGTTTACTGCGATCGTCACCGAGGCATTTAACCCAAGCGCTATTAGCGGCGGCATGCTCGGTGTAATGATTATGGGGTTTCAGCGCGCCGCGTTTTCCAATGAAGCAGGACTCGGTTCTGCCGCTATCGTACATTCCGCGGTACGTACAAGCGAGCCAGTAACCGAAGGCTATGTTGCCTTAATGGAGCCGTTTATAGATACGGTAGTAATTTGCACACTAACTTCACTAGTTATTCTGACAACCATCTATGAACCGGGCATGGCCGGCAACGGTATGCAGGGGATAGAACTCACTTCTCAAGCATTCGGCAGCACCCTGGGTTGGTCTACCGTGCCGCTCTCGTTCATCGCCATTCTGTTCGCCTTTTCGACGATGTTGTCCTGGTCTTACTATGGCTTGAAAGGCTGGACCTACATACTAGGAGAATCAAGGAATAAAGAAATAGTTTTTAAGATACTCTTTTGTGCATTTGGAGCCCTAGGCTGCATGATTCAATTAGATGTAGTTTTGGAGTTTTCCGACGCACTAATTTTTGTTATGGCATTACCAAATATATTAGCTCTCTATATTCTGGCGCCGGTAATTAAGCGGGAACTGAAGAGCTATCAAGCACGCTTGAAGAGTGGTGAAATAAAAACTTTTCGCGATTAATCGGGACACGGGACTATTTATTTACAACTCCCAAAAAACTCTTCTTAGTCTTGCCAAATACATAGGCCTAACAGTTCTGGGTTTCGTCCTTCTATAGTCTCAGGCGAAACCATCTTTTCAACCCCATCCTCACAAAAAAGGATCTTGTCGCCAGCACCTGCCATGTCTAAAAGTATTTGATCGAGATGGCGATATTGCACATCATGGCCGCCATTAGGATAAGTTCTCACTAGCACTTCTGAATTCGGGTAAGCAGCAAGCCAGTCACTCGGATTCACCGACCCTAAGACCTCATCTTTCAGTCCTAAATAGACATATATCGGCACGCTGATATGCGCCGAATCCATAACGCTTTCAGAACAATACAAATTTAATTCATGCATTAGTGGAGCCGGATCTGCGGATTGGCCCCGCATATTATGTGCCCGTGCCGCTTCATCGAACGCGGCATCTTGAAAGCCTTCGATTTTGTGCAGTGGGCTATCCTCAGGAAAGCCAAAAAATTGCATCGGGTATCGCAACATCTCGGCATAGGGGCTGGGTGCATTGTTGTTACATCGTTGAGGGTTGCCGATTGCGGGGCTTGTGGCCGCCATATGGATGGACAGCAAACGGTCCGCATTGCTTTCAGCAATTTTGGCCGTGTAGGGTCCTCCACCAGAAATACCAAACAGCGCAAATTTTTCTATATCCAAATGAGCTAACACCTGCTCTACGTCGCTAACGTAGTCTGCCATGGTTAGAGACTCATCAAACGCGGTTTGCCCAAATCCATTTCTCTCGACAGTTATGAACCTAAGGTTCAAATCGCTGCGCATAGTTTCTAGAAAATCTAAAAGTCTGATTACGCGTGCGGACGTACCGAGGCCGCCGGTGAATACAACCGGAGTCCCGCTCTCATTTCCGTCGTCAATGAAGTGTATGTTACGCCCACTATCCGAACGCAATTGCTCAACTGTTGGCCCCAAACTATCGAAAGCGAGTTGCAGAGACGGTTGAGCGACGGCTGCGGAGACTAAGACGGTGAAGAAAAGAGAGCTTATTCCTGTCAGCGCCAGTTTTGTTACTGTCTGGTAATTAGGAGAGCACATGTCTATTAGCCTCTTTTTGGCAATCGAAGTAGCCAAAGAGTAATGGCTCTCTCATATTAAGTCCACGCGCTCTTCGCATGTAAGCATCGAGCGGCTGGCTCATACCCCGCTTCATTACACGATCACACTGCCCCTAGTATCAAATTTACGATAGCATTGCCGTTCCAACGTCCTTGCACCACACCGCTGCGAATAGAAGGAATGAGAAATGCCGATTAGAATCCGTTACCTACTAGCCCTTACCCTAGTTCTCTCGCTCTCGGTAAGCGTTACTGCCCAAGAGATCACCAGAGAGTCGCTGGGAAGCCCTGGGCCCTACCAGGTTGCTTACTATTCAAGCTACCCGGCAGTACCCGAATTTAGTGCAGCAACTATTTATTTCCCTGCTAATAAAGGGGAAGACTTCCCAGGTGTGGCCATATCGCCCGGATTCGTGGAATCACAGGAGAATATGAGCTGGTGGGGCAATCACCTCGCCTCTCACGGCTACGCCGTATTGACTCTTGATACCAATGAGCTACGTGATGATCCGTTGCTGCGCGCAGACGCCCTGATGGCCGCAATCGAAGTACTGCGTAATGAGGGTAAGCGTATGGGCGGAACGTTGCGGGGCAAAATCCTCAATGACCGCATGGCGATCATGGGTCATTCCATGGGAGGTGGCGGCACTTTGATTGCAGCAAACGCACACAGCGCTGAACTGAAGGCAGCAATTCCTTTCACCCCTTGGCAACCGGACGGCGATTTTTCTGCAATCTCAATTCCTACACTAGTCATTGCTGGCGAGATTGATCGCATCGCGCCGGTAGCCGTCCATGCCTTACCTCATTTCGAGAGCCTCTCCGAAGACATTCCGAAAATGTATTTCGAAATCAAGGATGGTAATCACTTCATTGCCAATACGGATACTGGCGATGACAGGCTTACACCGAATATCGTCGTGCACGACCTAGTCGGTGGCATGGCTGTGGCCTGGTTAAAATTGTTTGTCGATGGTGATGAGGCATATCGAGAGTTGGTGTTTGGAGAAATGCCAGCAAGTGACAGGGAGAGACTGTCTAAATGGGAATTTTCTGAGTAAGGGCACTAGTAATAGCTGCAAAGAGGACGGAACCAAATCTTGAGTATTGTAAGCAAAACTGAAATGGAAGCATTTTTTTCTAAGGAATTTCCCCAAGCAAGTTTCGTAATTGAATCTTTTGACGAAGGCTCTGTGACTATCAGACGCAAAGTTGACGCCGGAGATTTACGTCCCGGCGGAACCGTATCCGGCCCAACAATGATGGGTCTGGCGGATTGTGCCATTTACGCTGCAATTCTTCGGGAAATTGGGCTAGTTGCACTGGCGGTAACTACAAGTTTGAACATAAATTTCCTACGAAAACCCGAAGCTGACAAAGACATACTAGGCGTCTGTAAAATCTTGAAACTTGGCAAAACATTAGCAACTGGAGAAGTAACGATTTATTCCGAAGGCGATGATCGGCCCATTGCACATTCTGTAGGAACTTATTCGATACCTCCAACTAAATAGATGCCTGCTAAGAAAGTGGATCCACACTCATTGCATGTAACAATCCTAATGCCCGCCGTCTCATAGCTCTAACATCAAAATCCCGAACAAAAAAAACCGCAGCCTAAGCCGCAGTTCTTTGACACCTGCAGAACCAAGTTACTGGAGCGCAAGCAAATAAACCCGTCTAGAGCTTCACTCAGTTACGGTCACAGTCATAAACGCATCGTGATAGAGCCCACCATCATCACCGCGGCCCCACAAGATATATTCACCAGGTTCCTCGAACGAGACCGTTGTATTGATCATGCCATCTGCAGCAATCTCGGGCGGTGACCATGACAATCCCCATGCCGAGTTTGAACCGGGTCGAGTATCTTCCCACGGCTTTGGCTGAGGCGGGTCGAAAGTTGCCTTGCCGGCACCACGATAAACGTTCCAAGACAGGAACAATCCATTGATCTTCTGAACCGTCGGCTTCCATGGAATTCTCAGCGCCATTTGTTGCTGAATCATCTCTTCAGTTGTGCCCTCGCCAGCGCGAGCGGCAAACGCTCGAATGTTGTCGACGCTACTTCTTGATCTTGGAACACCGTCATCGACCATGTGAGTGGTAAAGCTAAGTGGTTCACCAACGCGTACGCTGCGTACATGCTCACCATTAACCATGTCACCTTGAAGGGTTACTACCGGCGCAATATTCGCTCTCGACTCTGGACTAGATGTGCCGGCTCCTAAGGAGCCGGTCTCGGAGGCAATAACCATATTATCCACGAGATAATCGTCCTTCAGAGTCGCGTAGGCGCGCCGTGTCACACCATTGACTGTTAGCTCCCAAACCATTTCACGGTCGCCCCAATCAGCGGGAACATTCACTTCAAAGGTAAAGCGGTTACGGCGCGGCAAGAAATGAGTTGGTTGACCGCGGTCAGCATCCCCTGGCGAGAAAAAATTATTCTCCCCAATTAGTACATCAGGCTCCTCTTCCCAGTTCTCGTTCATGTAACCAAACATGAAGTTGAAGGTACCATCTTCAAGTGGACGCCAGCCTTCGTAGGCCACTTCGATATTCTTGCCGAAGTTGTAAGACTGAGCCTGGGCTAGTGTCGCGCTTATCAAAGCAACTAGCGCGAAGCCAAAAACCAAGGCCTTGCGAGTAAAGCTCGTTGTTAAGTTCATTATCGACTTGCTCCCTGCAGTGCGACATCGTTCGTCACCTCCTGACTCGCCGAAGCATTGTCAATTGGCTGAACCAATGGCAATAGGCAAAGAGGGCAGCCGATTACGTGATCGTTGGGCCCTAGGTTCAGATTATTGCGACGCTTTTCCATTTCATCAAAGAACTGCTCATTGGTCATAGTTACTCGAATACCCAGATCGATAAACATATTCGTTACAGAACGATTACCCGAGCCCTGCCAGTTTCTGGAATCTGGCACATTAGGATTCGTGTCGGTATTGTTCATATAACCAACGATGTGCAGGATCGTGCCTTTGGGCAGGAGTGGCGCTGCGTCATCATCGTAAGCGTAACCACGCACCCAGTTATGATCGTAGCCAACACAAGAAAGAGTTTCTACACTATATCCCCAGATAGCCTCAAGACACATGCGCTCACCCGGAGCATGTAGGTGAGGTTCAAACGTAGAAATTTTAGTATGCTCAGTCAGCGTAGTGTAGGCGTGCAACTCTTGATCTTTCTCATCACCTCTTATGCTAATGTCAACGCCATTACCTTGGGCATTGAAAACGGCATCTTTAAATTTTGGCTCATACCCAACCGGGTGGAAGCGGAAGCCAATTTCCAAATGCGCGGTAGTGTCTCTTCCGTTGGAATGAAGATGCACAGAATCCGATACGATGTAGCTGCCTGCCGTTAAAAGTCGGCCGGCATCTTCATCAAAAATATCTGCGTTGCGACCTACTTCATGCACAGGCCATGCTAGACCCCGTTCAGTCCGGTTTCCATTTGCGTCGAGATTCGCCGTTGCCCATATCATGTGGTGAAATATGTAAGCGCCACCAACAGTGTCGCGGCCTTTGTCCGCTTGATTGTTGACGTCGTTCACTTCTACAACCTCAACAGATTTGACCCAACGATCTTCCGGAATATCAATCAACAAGGCGTCAATCTCGCCCCACCAATCTGCAGTACCAGACAACTTGGTCACTTCATTACTCTTTAAAATAAGATCTGGCGTTCCAGCAGTCCATGTGAGGCTGTCGTCAAACACTAACGGGGTTGGTGCGTCAGCTTCATTGCCCTTAGGTGTTCCAGATCTCGCCCAAAGAGATATTGCAGCGATTTCTTCATCACTTAGAGATACGTCATTCTTAAAATTCTGAATACCCAGGCTTTTTTCGACATACCAAGGTGGCATAGCTCCGGCACGGTCTCTGATCGATGTCTTATATTCAATCAAACCAGCGAAAGGCGCCACTTGATCGTAGCTTATTAGGGGCATTGGTCCCACACCACCATCACGATGGCAGCTCTGACAGCTGCGCTGCAAGATTGGCTCAATGTCTTCGTGGAAAGTAACATCACTCACTTGTCCAAATGAGACAACAGGTGCAGCAAATGCCAGCAGCCCTAATAGAACTAAAGGGTTGGTTTTTCGCATTACTTTATTCTCCTCAAAATCTGTATTAGTTTGTTCGCGCGAGCTAGATTAAAGCTAATAGCACGTTTGTTTTAAAACCTGCTACGCCAATGATCATTCAGAGACTCGGAGGCGGTTTTAGTTGGTCTATCTTAAAGTTAACTATTTCGCAGAACTCTTCTGCTACACCACAGGGCGTCTCGACTCTGCGCCTATTATAGTACAATCTCGATAACTGTAGACATGCGCATTGCGAAAAATAGGGACACAAAAGCAGAAAAAGCTTATCGATTATTAAAATAAGCAAATTTTTTAATAATCGATAAGTGCGACTGGTAATATCGTATGAAAGCATGGACAGAAATCAGTCCGATTGCCACCTAGTCATTCACTTCGCCGAAGCCCTCAGGGGGTCTTCTATGCTTAGTCTTTTGCTCATACGCATAAGCCAATTCTATTAACAGGCCTTCCGTATAGGGGCGGCCTACAATTTGAAGCCCAGCTGGCAACCTGTTTTGCCAAAAACCCATTGGAATTGTAATAGCAGGTAAGCCGGCATCCGGCACCAAGCCTTGGCTATTATCTCCACGATATTCTTCATTGGCTCGATTAATATTGGCTGGAGGGTTTGACCAAGTCGGAAAAATGAGAGCATCAACTTGAGCCGCATCCATCGCCGCTATCACGCTGGAAAGTAATTGATTGCGCTCTCGATGATTGGGCCAAGTAAGACATGGCTCTTCCCATTCATCTGGAACCACGTCTAATGGCCTTTGTGTAAAAAAGTCGAATGCGGCTTTGCTTTCTGGAGCTATATCTCCAGTTTCCAATACTTTATTTACATCGAATAAAGGCGGATTTTCAAGAGATTTAAAATATTGGCCAACGTCATATCTAAATCTGCCGCAAAATGGAATTTGATCGCTTAATATCTGAAAATCTTTAATCTCAAACGGGTCAATAATAATTGCTCCCGCTGCAGTCAAATCGACAATCGCTTGGGAAAAAATCTCCTTGATTTCTGGATCAGCTTCTTCGTTGTCTACTAGCGTTCTAAATACCCCCAGACGTTTCCCTTTAAGCCCATCGGCATTCAGGAAATCGAGATAATTTTCTTCGCGCATATTAGGCAGTGTGAGCGGGTCTGCCTGATCGTAGCCCGCAATCACGTTAAACAATCGAGCCCCGTCCTCAACAGTCCGCGTCATTGGCCCAGCAATATCACGATCAAATGCTAACGGTATTATACCATCGCGACTAGTCAAGCCTATGGTGGAACGGATACCAAATAATGCTAAATGAGAAGAAGGTCCTCTAATGGAGTTGCCCGTATCACTTCCCATTCCAGCCACGCCAAGATTAGCAGCAACTCCAGAGGCAGTTCCTCCTGAAGAGCCGGCGGGAACAAAGTTAACATCGTAAGCATTTGATGTCCGACCATAAGACGAGGAAACTGTTTCTCTTGGACTAAAAGCCCATTCCGCCATATTCGTTTTAGCCAGAACAATTGCGCCTGCTTCGCGCAGCTTCCGGACCATAAAGGCGTCATCAGGAGGAAAGCTGTCTATCAGAGCGATTGAACCACCTGTTGTAACCATGTCATGAGTATCAAAATTATCTTTGACAAGTACAGGGGAACAAAAAAGCTCTGGCATAGCTTCGTTTTTGCTCATAGCCAAGTCGATCGCGTCTGCTTTCTCGAGGGCATTTGGGTTTATTTGCGTAATGGTGTTTATGTTGCGAGATTGGTCATAGGCCTCAATACGTTGTATGTAACCAGCAACGATTTCGTGACACGTAGAGTCACCTTCCACGATTGCAAACTGAATATCGGCTATCGTTGCCTCAATGAAATTAAATGAAGAAATTTGAGGGGCGCCACAAGCAGCGAGTGGCGCTAGTAGAATTAGCCATAGGCGCTGCAGCTTGGCTTTAAGCATAATTTCTTTCCCTGAATTACTTTTTCAATTAAAAAATGAGCCAATTTCGTTCAATAATAAACGACGGGGAAACGCAAATCTGTATCTTTACTATATTGTGGTGGAAGATAAATAGCGTACCCTACCTCCCTGGGCATCGATGGATTCTGAAATGAAGAATGATGCAATCCGGGAGGGTTTTCAAAGTCTATGGGAAATGGGTTTACCCACTTAAACGTATAGCCACCGAGAGAGATTTCTTCTTCAGCTGCAGAAAGTGGCACGTCAAAACTGATTGCGAGAATCGCGAGTAATGTGAAATATTTAGACTTAATCATTTTC
>Ga0308009_10001473_pt1 | contig 13669 bp, 10 predicted proteins | sample Neamet127_FD_203134 | JGI IMG/M metagenome (GOLD analysis project Ga0308009, IMG submission 203134) | Marine microbial communities from water near the shore, Antarctic Ocean - #127 | ecosystem: Environmental > Aquatic > Marine > Unclassified | place: Southern Ocean | collected 2014-07-24
TTAAAAGACACTCTTTTGATACCGAAGGATTTCTTGGAGATCAGCCTTTTTGGGGTAGGTTTTGGGAAGTTAAGAATGCAACCAATAGTGAACGTGAAAAACTAACATTAATAAGAAAAAATATAACCAAAACTTTGTCTCAACTTCCTAGGGATATAAATTATTTTGGCGTGATTCATGCTGATATGCATTCGCAAAATGTCTTAATTCAAGAAGAGAACCTCTCTGTAATTGACTTTGATGATGCTGGTTTTGGCTGGTATGGCTTTGATCTAGCGGTGGCTATCTGGGACAGACTAGAGTTTACCGCTGGAGGATGTCATTTTGATGTAGCCCACAAAGCTTTGATAAAGGGTTACTCAGAGGAGCGTCCAAACGTTGAAGATATAATCAAAACCATTCCCACTTTTTTATTGATGCGAACCATGATGCTTATTCGCTGGATTGAGGATAGACCCGAAGCTGGTTACGAAGGCTTCATACCAGTTTTAATTCAAGCTTCTATAGATCAGGCTAAAAAACTTAAATTATTAGATTAAGTATTCAATTAGAACGGCACTTATGTAAGATATACAATCTCAATCTCAATCTCAATCTCAATCTAAGTAAGAAGGAAGCTAATATGACACACCCGCTAGATCAAATAACATCAGATGAAATAAATAAAGCTGCTGATTTATGTAAATCCCATGAGAGTTTTGATGAAAATACTATTTTTATCAATATCAGTTTGGTTGAACCTGAGAAAGCTTTTATTAGAACTTATAAATCAGGTCAAGAGTTCCCAAGGCAATTAAAAGTTCGCGGGGTAGATTCTAATGCCGACGGAGGTTTTGTGGCTATTTTAGACATGAAAACTAATGAAATTAGTAGTCTTGATCGAGTGTCGCATGAAGCTCAAGTTCCTTATAGTTTCCCGGAAATATTCATGGCACAAGAGTTAACCAAAGCCAATAAAGATTATCAGAATGCTTTAAGTAAGCGTGGCATTTCTGATATGAACCTTATTCAAATTGATCCTTGGCCTGCAGGAGGAATCGTTCATGAGAGTATTGAGAAAGGTCATAGAGCTCTTAAAACAATATCTTTTTTAAAAGAAAATGAATCAGACAATGGCTATGCCAAACCTATTAATGGAGTAATTTCCCATGTGGATTTAACCTTAAAGAAGGTAACTCATGTTGAAGACTTCGGAGTTGTACCTGTACCAAAAGCTCATGCTAGGTATGACGCGGATTCTCAGTCTGAATTAAGAGAACATCCAAAAAAGATCGATATCACACAACCTGACGGCCCTGGTTTTGATATAGAAGGCAATCAGATTAGTTGGGAAGGTTGGAAGGCTAGAATCTCTGTTCACCCTGACGAAGGGCCTGTACTTCATCAATTATCTTTAAATGGAAGGCCAATATTGCACAGGGCCGCTCTGTCTGACATGGTAGTGCCGTATGGAACAGCAGATCCTATGCATAGCTGGAAGGCAGTGCATGATGGTACTGAGTATGGTTTTGGAACCATGCTAAATTCTTTGACTCTAGGTTGCGACTGTTTAGGAGAGATTCACTATCTAGATGCAAATCTATTTGGTTTTGATGGATCAGCCGACACTATTAAGAACGCGATCTGCATTCATGAAGAAGATTTTGGGATTCAATGGAAGCACACAGACATGGGCGGGGGGGCTAATGAGGTCAGAAGATCAAGAAGATTGGTTATAAGTTCTTTAGCCACTATAGGTAATTATGATTACGGTTTATTTTGGTACCTTTATCTTGATGGAAATATTGAATGCGAAGTTAAATTGACCGGTATTGTTGGCATCAGTGCTTATGATGAAAAGACACACCGAAACGATCAAGATTTTAGAATCACCGATGAATTAGTGTCTCCTATTCATCAGCATTTATTTTGTGTCAGGTTGGATTGGGATCTTGAAGGCGGAAATAATCAATTATTAGAGTCCAATGTAACGGCCTTGCCTGTCAGTGACGAAAATCCCCACGGCATGCAATTTACTGCTGTATCAACCCACTTAAAGAAGGAAAGTGATGCTAAAAGAGACATCTCACCTTCTTCAAGTAGAGTTTGGAAAATAATTAACCCTAATAAGACCAATTCTCTGGGAATGCCCGTAGGCTATAAACTCCTACCAGGCAATACACCTACTTTATTAGCTCACCCTGATTCACCTCCAGGAAAAAGAGCTTCTTTTTCAAAACATAACCTTTGGGCTACTCCTTTCCATAAAGAGGAAATGGCTGCTGGTGGGTCTCATTCAGTTATGCATTCCGGTCAAGGAGGTTTAGATGACATTACTGCATCCGATAGAGACATCAGCGAGTGCGACTTAGTGACTTGGCACACCTTTGGAGTTACGCATACTCCTAGACCTGAAGATTGGCCGGTAATGCCTGCGGAGTATTGTGGGTTCCATCTCATTCCAGTTGGTTTCTTTGATCAAAACCCAACAATAAATCTTCCCCCAACGTGCAAGGGAGAAAGTAAATCCAATAAGGAGTAAGAAAGACTCAGATTTTATTTATAAGTCTTTATGGGTGCCATCACACATTGCACCATTGTTACTCATTTTGCATCCGCAGAAATAAACGTCTTTTTCGGTTTCGAAAGTTACTTTTTCAGGTAAAAAATCAGTTCCTTCATGCGAGCCATCGCAAAAGGGTTGCTTAGAACTAAGACCGCATTTACACCAATAGTATTTCTTATTGGCTTCGACGGAAGTTTTGAAAGGGAATTTTTGTACTACGTTAGGTTTATTCATGCGGTAAAAATAACACAAAGAATTCTTACAACTCCCAATGAGATTTAATCTCAAAAGTAGAATGAGATTTATTACCATCTAAGTTATATTTCTATATATGGAGACTCGATAATGACTGCACAAAGAATTTTAAAAATGGGTAATCCTATCTTAAGGCAGGTTGCTTCTAATTTTAAGAGAGAAGAAATTTTATCAGAGGATACGAAAACTCTGTTAGAAAATATGTGGGATACCCTGGAGTTGGCTGGAGGTATAGGTTTAGCGGCACCTCAAATCGGCGTATCAAAGCAACTCGTAATTATTGAGCTTTCTTCAGAATCCGAGCGATATCCTGAAGCTGAAGCTTCTGAAGCTTTCATTATATTTAACCCCCAAATCTCTGTTATAGATAATGACCTTCAAGGGTTCTGGGAGGGGTGTCTTAGCGTTCCCGGCCTCAGAGGTTATGTTGAAAGACCTAAAAAAATAAAAATTGACTATTTGGATGAATTTGCAGAGCAACAAAGTATTGTGCTTGAGGAATTTCTGGCGACTGTCTTCCAACATGAATTGGATCATTTGATTGGTATGCTTTATGTGGACAGAATGGAAGATGTGGGTACATTGATGTTTGAAGATGAAATGGATTTATTGGACGAGGTTGGAGAAGATGAGATTTTGGATTAAACAACTTAATAGTTGAGATTGGAGAGAGAATATGTCGGTAGAGCAAACCATTAAAGCAGCATGGGAAGGAAGAATATCAGGCTGCTTGTTAGGAAAACCAGTGGAAATGATTTCCATGAGAGAGGGCAGAGAAGGTTTAAATAAATATTTATCTGAATCCGGTTCATTGCCTTTACGTAATTACGTTCGTCCCATGGACCATGAAATGATAAGAGGGGCTAATAAAAGATGTTGTTTAGGCCTGATGGACAAAGCAGAAGCTGATGATGATATTACTTACAGTGTTTTAGGGTTAATGATGCTGGAGCAACACGGAACTAAACTGAATACTGATGACGTTGCTAGATCTTGGATAAATTTATTGCCAGTGGGAGCAACTTTTACTGCAGAGCGAGAATCTTATTTAAAACTAATTCAGAAATCCGATACGGCTTATCAATTTGGAGGAAAGCGTAATTTTGATTTGGAAGAAATAAACAATAGCGATTATAACGATTGGATAGGTGCTCAAATAAGAATAGATATGTACGGTTGGGTTCTGCCAGGTAAACCGAAACTAGCAGCAGAACTGGCAAGACAAGATGCCCGTTTATCTCACAGGGATTGCGCAGTGGAAGCTTCTGCTTTTATAGCTGCTCTTTGTGCGTTAGTTCCAGTTTCATCATCAAGAGAAGAGGCTGTCGATGCTGCTTTGTCATTGATTGATCAAGAGTCTGAGGCTGTTGCCGCAGTTAAGATCGGGATTGAGAGTCAAGGAAAGGGCCCTTCAAAGATCCATGATTTTTATGGAGACATGTCTCCCGTCCACAGTCTGAATAATCTGGCAGTTGTAGTTTGGGCTTTCTTGTCTTTTCAAGACTCTTTTGATGAGGCCATAGGAGAAACCATTTGCTGTGGTTGGGACACGGATTGCACGGGTGCAACGGTTGGCGGATTGATAGGACTCGATAAACAATCCATACCTTCCTTATGGACAGACCCATGGCAAGGCAGAGTAAACACTTCTATTGCCGGTGTGGGAGAGTTACAACTTGATGATTTGGTTAAGAGAACCTGTGCTTTGGTCGAAAGTTTCTCTTCTATAAAAGATTTGGATTAAATCTGCATGTCTCCTGAAATTACTGTATTTGGAAGTATCAACATGGATTTGGTAGTTTACTCTGCCAAGGAACCTCAAAAAGGTGAAACGGTAATAGGTAGCAGTTTTGAAACTTTTCAAGGAGGCAAGGGTGCCAATCAAGCGGTGGCTATTTCAAGACTAGGTGTCCCTGTTTCTTTCGTGGGGAAAGTAGGGAATGATGTTTTTGGAAATGAACTACTAGAAGCACTGGAAAAAGAGGACGTTAATATTTCGGGGGTAAAAAAATCTTCTGAAGATTCTGGAACAGCCTTCATAACAGTTTATGAGGAAACTTCGCAAAATCAAATCATAGTAATTTTAGGGGCAAACGCCCTTGTTAATTCAGATCAAGTTACAGAAGAAACTCTCATTTCTTCCAAGATCTTAATAGCCCAACTTGAAACGCCTTCTGGAGAAACAGAAAAACTCTTCAAAAGATCTAAAGAGTTTGATTGCTATCGTATTTTAAACACAGCCCCTATTCACAACCTAAGCAACTCTCTAATGGATGAATCTGATCTTTTGATAATGAATGAGACAGAACTGGCTGCTTTAAGCGGAGACAGTCCATCAAGGCAATTTACGTCACCAATGCTTAATAAGTCATTGGAGAAAATACCTTTAATGGACAGGCAGTCAGTCATTGTCACTTTAGGATCTCAAGGAGTTTACGTTTATGAGAACAAAACAGGAACTTTGATCCCTGGTCTGGATGTGTTGCCAGTCGATACAACTGGTTCTGGGGATTGTTTTGTGGGGGCTTTGGCTGCTCAGTATTTAGAACACGGTAATTTAGTTAACGCGGCTTATTTCGCTAACAAGGCTGCGGCGTTATCTGTAACGAAGAAGGGTGCTTCTGCTTCAATGCCCACCTTAGAAGAAGTTGTAAATTTGATTTAAATTAATTAATCTAATTTCTTACCAAGGGGAGAATATGGAGACACTACAAGAATACAATGCTGCAGGAATGGGTATCGCTTACCATGCCCAGAATTACCCAGAAAAGAAGGCGATTATTAGCGAACACGGAGAAAGAACTTTTAAAGAGTTAAATGAGAATAGCAATAAGTTTGCAAATTTTCTTCGCAACGAGGGACTAAAGTCTGGTGATGCGGTTGCCATTCTTTCAAAGAATCGACCTGAATTCTTAGAAGCACTGTTTGGGCCTTTAAGGATTGGATTGAGGATAACGCCTATTAACTGGCATTTAACACCCGAGGAAGTTGTTTACATAGTCAATAATTGTGAAGCAAAAGTTTTAGTTTGTGATGCGATCTTTGGAGAGAGTATAGAGGCTATCAGCAAAGAACTGCCTGAAGTGATGATTTTAGCAGTTGATGGCGCCCATGGCTTGGCTAGGTCCTACCAAGAAACCTTAGACAATCATGACTCAGATAATATTAAGAATCCGGAAGCCGGAAGATCCATGCTCTATACTTCAGGGACAACCGGCAGACCAAAGGGAGTTTTTAGAAAAGAAACTCCTCCCCCTTCAAAATTAGAAGAATTGGTCTTACAAACAGCCAACTTTAACCCCGAAACTGATTTTTCTATTTGCCCTGGACCCGCTTATCACGCAGCCCCTTTAGGTTTGAATATTAATATCTCTTTGATGTCAGGTGTTGGTGTTTATCTTATGGACAAATGGGATCCTGAAAAAATGTTAAGACTCATTGATGAATACCAATGCACCCATACTCATATGGTAGCGACTATGTTTCACCGAGTTTTAAGATTACCAGAAGAGGTAAGAAATAAGCACAATCTTAGTTCTTTAAAATGGATCATTCATGGTGCTGCTCCCTGTCCGGTAGAAGTAAAAAAGGCCATGCTAGATTTAATGGGTCCTGTGTTATATGAATATTATGCAGCCACTGAAGGAGGAGGTTGTTACATAGGCCCTGAAGAGTGGCTTAAAAAACCAGGAAGTGTAGGAAAAGCCAATGAAGGCGTAGAAGTCCTTATTTTAGATGAAGACCATGAACAAGTAGAGGAAGGAAAAGAGGGAACAATTTATTTTAAAGCACCGTCTAAAGGTAGGTTCGAATATTACAAAGCAAAAGAAAAAACCTCAGGTGCCTATTGGGGAGATTTTTTTACAATGGGCGATATTGGCTTCAGAGATGAAGATGGTTTTTTCTTTTTAACAGGAAGAAGTGCCGACACAATAATTTCTGGAGGAACCAATATATACCCTCAAGAAATTGATAATATTTTATTAATGCATGATCAAGTTGCTGAAGTGTGCTGTATTGGTGTGCCGAATGAGGATTGGGGAGAAGAGATAAAAGCCGTCATCAATCTTGAGCCCGGCTCAAACAGCGAGCTTGTATTAGAGGAGTTATTGACCCTGGCAGATGAAAAATTATCAGGGTTTAAAAGACCAAAATCTTATGAATTCTGGGAGGAAGAACTCCCCAGACTGCCGACGGGAAAAATTCAAAGAAATTTAGTAAAAAAGAGATTTTGGGAGTAGCACTAGAGTGATTTTAAGTACCCAGTCACTCTTTCTTGGAATAATTGATTAAATTTCACAACATCCAGTTCTAGTGCTACTTCAGCATTAAACTTTTGCTTGAGTATTTTTCCCATGATGGATTCATTGAATTCGCAGACCGTTTCTCCTGCTGTCAAAATACCTGCAGTTTCAGTCCTCACATAAGCGCTTTTATAAGTCAGTAGATTCGGTGTTATGACACTTGCCATTGCCAAGGAGTCATACAAATGCAACCCTTCATCGCTTATCAGGTCCGTTCGAATATTGATCCAAGGATCCACGGCTTCTTTTATAAATTGACAGAAAGGATGAGGATTCTCACCGATAGAAATTAATTCTTCACGACTCATTCTTGTTTGATGACACACATCCAAAGGTATCATCACTACAGGAATACCAGAGTTGAAAACCATATCTGCCGCTTCTGGATCGGCCCAAACATTAAATTCTGCAGAAGGAGTTATATTTCCAGGAATTTTTGCTGCTCCTGCCATCATGGTTATTTTTGGAAGATGATCTTTTAAATCAGGATAATTTGATAGTGCGATTGCAATATTTGTTAGTGGGCCGATGGTCACTAATTCAATCTCACCTGAGTTTTGCTTGCAACTTTCGTAAATAAAAGAGGCAGCATCCTGCTTATCTCTGTCTGGTTTTAAAAGAGGTGTTAGTTGTTCCATATCCTCGCGCTGACTTAGCCAGACCCTTTCTTTGTTTCTTTCTTTATCAAAAGTATGACTCGGTCCTGCTTTCAGAGGAATATCTCTGTTAAATTCATTAAGAAGATAGGCTGCATTACTGTAGCCTCTTTCAACGGGGACATTGCCTTGAACGGTTGTTATTCCCATCACTTCAAGCTCAGGAGAATTAAGAGCCATCATGATTGCAAAGCAATCTTCCGGGTCTCCCCCTTTTGTTCCCATGGCTGGATCGGTATCGATAATTATCTTTTTCTTTTTATCCATCTTCTGATTAGGTAAAAGCCTTTAAATTGATTTATTTAATGTTAACTCTTAATGAAGTTTAGAGTTAGAATTATTCGTCTCGAGATATAGGGGAGATAAGCATGTCCACAACAGTAGAAGTGCATTCAGGAAAAGTACAAGGTTACAAAGAAAGTTTTAACGGAACAGATGGTTTCAGCTTTAGGGGTATTCCTTATGCCGCTGACACTTCAGGAAAAAACAGATGGAAAGCACCCCAAGACCCAGAGCCTTGGTCAGAAACTTTTAATGCTATGTCTTTTGGTCCACAATGCCCGCAATTCAGAATGGGAGAAGGCGGCTTTCGAGGCGCAATAGCCGATGCATATGGAGTAGAAATTCCCGTTGAAGAGCCTCCCACTGAATCTGAAGATTGTTTAAGGCTAAACGTTTTTTCTCCAAATTTAAATTTAGATAGTAAAAGACCCGTCATGGTCTGGATACATGGCGGCGCCTTAAGGTATGGATCTGGTGATCCTTACTTGCCGGATGGGTTCTTAAAAGAAGGACAAGTATTGGTGACCATCAATTATCGTTTAGGAGAATTAGGTTTTTTTGCACACCCTTCCTTGAATGACGGTGATGAAATATTAAAAACTAATTTTGGACTATTAGATCAAATTAAAGCTCTTGAATGGGTACAACAAAATATAGATAAGTTTGGTGGAGACTCTTCTAATGTAACCATCTTTGGAGAATCTGCTGGGGGTTTATCTGTGGCAGCGCTTTTAGTTTCTCCCTTATCAAAGGGTCTGTTCCATAAAGCGATCGTACAAAGTGGCGGGTTCGCTCGTATGAGATTTCATTCTGAGAAGGTTTCTGAAGAAGGTATTTCCGGAGCGACTCTGGGAGTTTCTTTCGGTAACAAATGCGGAATCCCGGAAGGACCAGATCAATTAGAAATGATGCGAAACCTACCCATTGATGAACTTATAAAAAATGGCATTGGATTTCCTGCTTCAATTCTTGTTGACGACGTTTCTATGTTGTCCAATATTATTCAGGGTTTTGAGGATGATATAAACCATAAAGTACCAACCATAATTGGAACTAATTCAGACGAAGGCACAGCATTGTATTGGGGGAGTCCTTTGGTGGATGTACCTCCGCCAGTCAATTCCAAAGAGATTTTTAAAAAAATTATCGAAGAGAAATTTCAAGAAGATTCAGGAAAAGTATTGGAAATTTATCCGGCCAACAACGACACAGAAATGTTGGATTCGAGCAAAAGGCTGTTAGGAGATTCTTTGTTTGGAGCACCATCGTATTACGCTGCTAGAGCCATGGCTGACAGAGGAGAGGATATTTACTTCTATCATTTTAATCAGAAGCCTTCAGGAAAAGCCGGAGAGATTTTAGGAGCGTTTCATGCTTCTGAGATTGCATACGTATTTGGCGTTGGCGGGTTAGGGCCGATTGAAGATCTTGAGTTATCTAGAATCATGCTAAAGTATTGGACTAACTTTTCACAAACAGGAAACCCAAACGGAGAGACGTTACCGGATTGGGAAACCATGAAATCAGAGCAGGATACCTGGCACTTACTCGGACCTAAGATAGGACCGGAGAATATATCTAGAATGAATATTTATAATTTACTAAGGAGGATCTCTTAGAGCTCATGAAAAATACAAAACTTCTTATCACATCACTTTTAATTCTATTTTCTGTTGGAATTTATTCCATTGAAGCCAATCAGAAAGTGGAGAATTTTAGATTAAATGACCAACTGGGCAACTCCCATGAACTCTTCTATTATTCAGATCAAGAGGCTTTAATCTTTCTAGTGCAAGGTAATGGATGCCCTATTGCAAGAAATGCCTCCGTGCGTTTTCATGAATTAGAAAAAATGTATTCTGGAAAAAAAGTTAAGTTTTTTATGCTGAATTCGAACTTGCAAGATACTAAGGCAAGCATTTTAGAAGAAGCCGGATCGTATGATTACAAACTACCTATTCTCATGGATGACACTCAGCTCATTGGAGAGGCATTAGAGATTACTCGCACAGGTGAGGTTTTTATTGTTGATCCTAAGACATGGCAGGTAGCTTACACCGGAGCTTTAGATGACCGCCTCAGTTATGAAAATCAGAAAAAAGAAGCTTCTCAGCATTTTTTGAAGGACGCACTGGATGAAATGATACAAGGGAGAACGGTGAGTCTTTCTTCTACTGACTCTTTGGGTTGTTTAATTAATTTTCCAGAACAAAGAAACAAAGCAGAGCATAAGCTCATCTCATACTCAGATGACATAGCTCCAATACTTATCGATAATTGCACAGCGTGTCACAGGAAAGGAGGTCTGGGTCCTTGGGCAATGACCGATTACAACATGGTGAAAGGATTTTCATTGATGATGAGAGAGGTTTTAAGAACGAAAAGAATGCCGCCATGGCACGCAGATCCAAGCATAGGTCATTTCAGTAACGACAGATCTTTAAGTATTGATGAAATGAAAACCCTTGTTCACTGGATAGAGAGTGGTTCTCCAAGGGGGGAGGGCAACGATCCGTTATTGGAAGCAGAAATCAGTGAATCCGTTTGGTCAAATGAATCAGAGCTTGGACCGCCTGATTACGTAATTGAGATTCCCACCACAGATATACCAGCAACGGGTGTTGTTGATTATAAATATCATTTTGTGAAAAATAAGATTGGAAAAGATATATGGATTAGGGCTTCGGAGATAATTCCAGGCGATAAGGCTGTCTTGCATCATGTACTCACTTCTTTTGGAGAATTAAACGTGAAAGGACCGAGAAAAGGTCGATTAAATTTTAGAACCATGAAAGGTCTTCGGGGATATGCTCCTGGTATGAACAGTAATCCTTTTCCAGGCAACTCAGGTATCTTCTTGCCTGGTGATGTTACTTTCGAGTTCCAAGTTCACTACACGCCAGTGGGCAGAAAAACAGTTGATTCTTCAAAAATGGGTATCTGGGTTTTAGATGAGGCTCCCGAACATGAGATATTTACTAGGTCTATGATTAATTCAAGGATTAAGATCCCTGCAGGTGCAAAGAATCATCAAGAATATGACACCATGACTGTTAAAAGAGATTCTCTTTTATACAGCGTGTTACCTCATGCCCATTACAGAGGTAAAGCCATGGAAGTAAGTGTTATTTATCCTAATGGTGAAGAAGAGGTTTTATTATCTGTTCCAAACTACGATTTTAATTGGCAAACTTCTTATGATTTTAAAGAGCCAGTATTTATTCCCAAGGGATCCGAGCTCAAGCAAATAAATTGGTGGGATAATTCAAAGCAGAATCTAGCGAACCCCGATCCTTCTGCCGATGTTTACTGGGGGGATCAATCATTTGAAGAAATGTTATTTGGTGCTTTTATGATGAGGGCCTTGAAAGAGGGCGAGGTTGCTTCAGTTCAGGGTGTAGAAAACTACAGAGCAAGTACGGAAGATTAAATCACTCTTGCGATGCCTCTCTTATGGCCTTAAATTCATTTCCTTCATACCACTTAGGCCATTCATCTGAATTGGCCAATCTAAGTACCATGTTCGTGGTGATGGTTAGCTGATCGTTAAAACCACTTAAGTCCCAATCTTCGCTGTATTCATCTGAAGGTTGATGGTAATCATTGGCGGTATAAGCATTTGCAATCTTAGATCCTGCTTCTACTCCTCCCATTATTTTATCAACCCCACCATCGGCATAGAGAACAGGCACGCCTTTTTTAGCTAGGCTGATATGGTCTGAACGATAAAAATAACCTTTCTCCGGTTGTGGGTCAGGCGTGATGTATTTATCCAATTTATCTAATTCAGTTTTTAATATATCTTCAAGTTCAGAAGCTCCATAACCTACAACGACAACATCTTTAGTTCTCCCTACTGGCAAGACAGCATCAAAGTTATAACCAGCAACCACTTTTGAGAGGTCTATGGGTGGGTATTCAGCAAAATACTGAGAACCCAAGAGTCCAGATTCTTCAGCAGTAACAGCTAAGAATAGAAGAGATCTCTCGGTCTCTATTGATTTGAAATAGTTCGCTAATTCTAGTATTCCTGCGACGCCAGATGCATTATCGACAGCTCCGTTGTAGATATGATCATTAGTATCGGAATGTTCATCTTTTGTTCCAAGGTGATCCCAGTGCGCCATCATCAGGACATATTCATCCGGGTGTTTGCTTCCTGTCTTAATTCCAGCAACGTTATGAGAGTTAGCAAAACTAATTTCATTGAAAAGCGTGGCATTGGCTTTTAAATCTCCCATAGGTACAGCGGTAAAGTTTTTATCCAGAGCTTTTTTCTTTAGGACTTCCAAGTCCAGTCCGGATTCAGTAAAAAGTTCTTTTGCTACTTCTGAAGTTATCCAACCTTCTATTTTTACTCTACTGGCTCCCATGTCTTCTCGTTTAAGATCTATCTGCTTACCGGTCCAGCTTGTTTCCACAACTTGCCAAGGATAAGCAGCTGGAGCTGTTTCATGAATAATTAAAACGGCTTCTGCACCTTGTCTCGCAGCCTCTTCAAATTTATAGACCCAGCGACCGTAGTAGGTCATGGCTTTACCTTTAAATAAATTAGTGTCTTCCAGGTAAAAACCAGGATCATTAATCAGCATAACAAGTGTTTTACCTGCAACGTCTATGTCTTTGTAGTCATTCCACCCGTATTCAGGGGCTACGACTCCGTAACCAACAAAAACTAACTCACTGGATTCTATAGAAATTTCCTCTTTTACCTGCTTACTCCAGAACACAGATTCATCTCCTGCTGACAGTTTTCTTATTCCCTTTTTTGTTTCAATGCTAAAAGAAGATTTATTAACGTCCACGACCATTTTGCTCAATGGGACATCAAGAAAGAAATCATTTTTAATGGGAACGAGTCCTGATTTTAAAAATTCTTCTTTTATGTAATCTTTAGTTTTTTCTCCACCTTCTGAGCCTGGAGCTCTTCCACCAAATTCATCCGAAGCTAGAATTTCAATGTGTTTATGTAAGTTCTTTTCGTTTATAGCATTGTCATATGAGCAAGCTCCAAGAATCATGAGTGTTAGGGTTATTGAGATTATTTGTTTCATATTTTTTCCTTAAGCTCTTCGTATTGAAAGTCCGCCATCCACCGGTAAGGCGACTCCATTAATGAAAGATGATGCCGGCAAACATAAGCTAAGAGTAGCATGGGCTACTTCTTCAGGTTCGCCATACCGTTTGAGACCAACACGTCGTCTGGCAAAAGTAGCCTTATCTTTTGTGTCGATTGATGCTGTCATGTTCGTGTTGATGGGACCGGGACAAATGCAATTAACATTGATACCTTGAGGGCCCAGTTCTAAAGCCAAAGAGCGCGTTAATCCTATGACTCCATGTTTTGCTGCGGTATAAGGGCTCACAAAAGCGGTTGCACCAAATCCTTCAGTTGAAGAAATATTCACTATCCTTGCAGCATCTGATTTAAGAAGGTGAGGTAAAGATGCCCTAATGAGATTCACTTGCCCTGTAAGAACCACATCCAAGGTGGTTTTCCAATGATCATCATAGTCATCATCCTCAATTGTTGTAGGTAAAGATATACCCGCGTTATTTATAAGATGATCTAAATGACCAAATTCCTTTATAGCTAAATCCAAAGCGTCTTTAATGCTATTTTTATC
>Ga0308009_10001477_pt1 | contig 13643 bp, 16 predicted proteins | sample Neamet127_FD_203134 | JGI IMG/M metagenome (GOLD analysis project Ga0308009, IMG submission 203134) | Marine microbial communities from water near the shore, Antarctic Ocean - #127 | ecosystem: Environmental > Aquatic > Marine > Unclassified | place: Southern Ocean | collected 2014-07-24
CCTCTCTTTGGTATACCAAAATAGAAAATTTCCTTATAAGTCAAGAAAATTTAGTGGAATATCCACTAATATAGTTCAATTATTACTCTGAATTAGACTAAAATTACTCGATTTTACTTGCATTTAGTGAAATATTTCCATTTGGTATACCAAAATACTCCTGGAGCCTAAAATGACATCGTTGATCCATGAATTCCTAAAGCCTGGTACAAATAAAGGTCTATTCTATGGGGGTAGGTTTCAACAACCTCACCAAAGAGCCGTGATAGAGGTGTTTAATCCCGCCAATGCGAAACTGTTCACCACAGTACCCGATGCAACAGCAGATGACGTGCAGGCTGCCGTCACTGCTGCGCGTTCAGCCTTTGCTGGCTGGTCAGAGTTGGACCCATTGGACCGATCCAGACATCTCCATGCATTTGCAAATGTTCTGCGCACCCATATGTCGCAGTTGGCTATCCTAGAGTCTACTATCACTGGTCGCTCTATTCGAGAAATGAATGCCCAGATGGCGCGAATTCCTGAATGGCTAGAATATTTTGCAAGTATAGCTATCGGGCTAGAGGGGGAGTCAAATGTAGTTAAGGGAGGCTATGTGACGATGACCCACTACGAACCCCTTGGCCCTGTCGCACTGCTGACACCATGGAACCACCCAATTTTAATCTTAGTAAAAAAATTGGCGGCTGCGCTGGCTGCAGGCAATACATGTGTGATCAAACCTTCTGAATTGGCGCCAGTTTCGTCTCTTGTACTTGCTGCACTGGCGACTGAAGCGGGTTTGCCTGATGGTGTCGTTAATGTGGTCACGGGCGGCCCTGCGACTGGGGCGGCGCTATGCGCTGCTGATGATATCCATTATATTGATCTTACAGGCGGTACAGCCACGGGACGTAAAGTGGCCAGTCTCGCTGGAGAAAGACTGATACGTACGACTATGGAATTAGGTGGTAAAACACCCATCATTGTTTGTGAGGACGCCGATATTGAAGGCGCTATTGCGGGTACCTTGTTTGCCGCATTTGTTGCTTCTGGACAAACCTGCGTCTCTGGGGCGAGGTTTCTTGTCCACGATGAAATTTATGATCGTTTCGTCGAGGGTATAGCCACACGGGCTGAACAGATTATAGTTGGCGATCCGATGGATGAAGCCACTCAAATGGGCCCAGTAATTTCCCAAAAATCTAAAGATCGATGCCTGAAAATGATAGAACAGGCTAAAGCTGACGGCGCCAAAATGGTTGCTGGAACTAGCCCATTGGATCTGTCCGCTGAGTTTGTTAACGGGTTTTACGTTCGCCCAACTGTGTTCAAGGATGTTGAAACCCATCATGAATTATTTTTAGAAGAGGTTTTCGGTCCTGTCATTTCGATTACTCGATTTAAAGGTGACGATGAGGCTATGGAAATGGCTAATATAGGAACTTTTGGCCTCGGTGTTTCTATCTGGTCGCGTGATATCGCTCGAGCACACCGCCTATCACTTAAAGTGCGTGGTGGTGTTGTGTGGTTAAATGATCATCACCGCAATGACCCGCGCTCGGTCTGGGGTGGCGTTCGAGATAGTGGTTTTGGCAAGGAGAATGGATGGGACGCGCTACGTGCATACTTGACCAAGAAGTCGGTTATTGTTCGTACAGCTGCTGGCTATGATGATTGGTTCAAGGGCTCAGGTAGATATGGGTAAATAAATGAACACATTTTCGACCACTATCCGGAAATCGGATGCTATCGTGGCTGTTTTAGAAACGCAGATTGTGAATGGTATGCGTGGACCAGGGGTAAGGCTAGACGAGCGCGCCCTCGCTGAAGAATTTGGTGTCTCACGTACCCCAATACGAGAAGCATTTCGCCAACTTGCATCAATTGGTCTTGTCCAAGACCTTGGACGGCGTGGAATCCTTGTTTCCAAGCACTGTGCATCAGATCTATTAGACGCATTTCTAGTTGTGGCTGAATTAGAGGGAGTTGCTGCCCGTCTAGCCGCACAACGCATAACAAGTGAGGTACTGCAAGATGCGCATGAAGCTAACGAATCGTGTAGAAAAGCAGTTTCAATTTTAGATGTTACTGGATTTAATACGGCCAATATGATCTTTCACAATGCGGTGATTAAGGGTGCTAAAAATCGTTTACTACACGACCAATTGGCGACTGCGCGTCCAGTAATATTTCCTTTTCGCCATCATATCTCAACTTTGCCTGGCTATATGGAAAAGTCGTTGAAAGAGCACTCTGACGTTTTGTCAGCACTCTCGAAGGGGGACGCCAACAGGGCCCAGAGCCTCATGTTTATGCATGTGAACTTACAGGGAGAACAAGTTGTCAGTTTACTGCGTCTGCTCGAAAAATCTGGATAAAACTATATGCAAAGAGAACGCTTCCTGCATTTGTCTGGTAGCCATTTAACTCGACCTTAATATATTCTGAATAATCAAACTTATAATGATCTTCTCGGGAGCTGATATGAAATTTCCTAAATTCAATCTTCAAAAATTTGAAAAATCTGAAGGAACTAAACGCAAAGAGCTCAGCAATCAATTAGACAAAATATGCAGGGAAACTGGTTTTCTTGTTTTAGAAGGCCATGGAGTTCCAAGTGCGGTTATTGATGCACAATGGCGAGCGGTCTCTGAATTTTTTTTATTACCAAATGAAAAAAAACAAAAGGTTTCTATTCCATACACGGGATATCCCTATGGCTGGATAGGCCCTAATAAAGAAGCACTGGCAGCCTCTAAAGGAAAGAAAACTCCACCTGACCTGAAGGAAAGCTTCAACGGTGGTCCGTTGAATATTCCGATTGGAATTGAGGACACGCGTGCATATGATTTCTGCTATCAGCCCACTATCTGGCCAGAATTGGATGGCTTTAAAGATGCTTGGCAAACATACTATATGGAAATGGAGAGGCTAGCCAAACGCATAATGTCTGCATTTGCGGAAGCACTAGGCTTGGAAACTGCGTTTTTTGACCCATTTATTGGTAACCCAATTTCTGCGTTAAGAGCACTAAATTACCCTGCAACGTCAGAAGTAACAGAAGAAGGCCAACAGCGAGCGGGCGCACACACGGATTATGGCTCACTAACAATATTGCTGCCCCAACCTGAAACAGCAGGGCTTCAAATTAATCAAAAGGGGGCTTGGGTAGATGTGCCTACACTAGAGGGCTGCCTTATCGTTAATTTAGGTGATTTGATGGAGCGTTGGACTTCTGGGCGCTGGGTGTCAACTCTGCATCGTGTCGTTGCGAAGCCAAATCAAACACAGCGAAAGAGCTTAGCATTTTTTCATCAACCCGATTGGCAAGCCAAAATTACTCCTATCTTCCCAGGTGGTGAAAGCTCTGTTTTTTCAGGACCGTATTTGATGGATAAATTTAAAAGTACCAACGTTTAGGATAAAGAAATCCTTCGGGCGAAAAGGCAAAAATTAATACTCAGTATTAATGGAATCCTGGTCCGGCCTTTGCTTCGTGGTACTGGGTATTATGTAACTATAACTAAGGGAACTAGTGGCTTGCCTTTTTCAAATGCCTCATGACATTTAGAAACCTCTAACATAGTGGATTTAGCTGTTCAAACGTCATAAGTTAGAGCCTTATCTATCTATGAATATAAAGCTTGGCCGATAATTTAACCACATTACTGCTCTGAGATGGCGACCTTATATCGGGAGCTTGAATTAAGTAAGCGTAACACGCCAAAGGCCAGATGTGGTTGTCTTATGTGGGCAGGCTGGAAGAGACAACTGGTCCCAGGCTATCTGCTCTTCCGGCTTTCATTTGCCCAAGACAGGCTCTAAAGAAAATAACATATGATCTGAATTGGTGGAAATAAATTTTGACTGAACCATCTCATCACTCAAATTCTAGTACTAAAGACACAGCAACCTTTTCATTGGCTGTGGTCAATAAGGCTATAACTGCGGAAATTGCTAAATGCCTAGCTCCCTTGCTGGAGCCTGGCGATGTGGTGCTGTTGGATGGTGGATTAGCTGCTGGAAAAACTTATTTTATCCGCCATCTAGTTGAGAGCTTGAAGACTGAGGATGATATTTCCAGCCCTACTTATATTATTGCCAATATTTATCAGACCCAAAAATGTGACGTCTTGCACGTGGATGCATATCGCCTAGAGGGTGCGCAGGACTTTCATAACTTAGGCTTGGAAACGGAGATTGAAGAGTCCATTTGCTTGATCGAGTGGGGCGCACGAGTTGTAACGGCTTTTGAGGATTTTATGCATATTTCAATATCGCTTGTGCCTGGTCACGAAGCTGAGCGACGCTTTGAAGTTTCTGCGCAGGGTCCAAGGTCAAATTCCCTGATGCAACAATTTAGAAAAGACTGTGATATTTTATGGGTATGATATCTCTTCTAATGCAGAATTCTGCTGGGCAAATGTCTATTGGCTTGGCCGAAGGCGACTGTGTTCTCTTTGACAGTACTGTGGATGTGGATCTGAATGGTTCGCGAAATGTTGAAGCATATGTTCAGGCGGCTTTTGCTCATAGCGGAAGAAGGATCGCGGATGTTGACTGCGTATTCGTAGACATTGGGCCGGGTGGATTAGGTGCTACACGCACAACGGTTGCCTTTGCCAATGCTGTGGGCTTTGCCAAGTCTATCCCTGTGATCGGTATGCATGCCTTTGAACTCATTGGCCACCACGCGGCTCAATCGTTGCAAAAGCCCGTTGTTTGCATTCGGCCAGCGGCCAGGCCCAACTATTATATGGCGCTTTATGATCAAGGTATCTTGTCGGAGTTTAGCTTTGTCGACACTGCTGTCGCCAAAGCCTTTGTGCGCCGCCATCAAGCTACAGCGGATTTTGCTGGGAAGTTTTCTTTCACTGAAGTTGATGGTTTTCCTGAGGCTGCTTGGCCTGTACCAACTATCAATTCGGCCTCTATTGCCTCTTTTCTGGGGGTGGCTTTGGATAAATACGCAAAGGGTGTACGCTCGACCCGCGTCTACCCAATTTCTGAGAATCTATTGGTGAAGATCCTGTGAGCAATTTTATAAAAAGAAAAAATATTGGGAGACTTTCTGACGTTGTTGCGTGCCTGCACTCTGGTGGCATTGTTCTTTTGCCAACAGATACTGTGTTTGGGTTAGCCGTCCTACCTACTGAAACTCTTGGGGTTGATCGCCTCTATGCTTTGAAAGCGCGGCCCCGGGCCAAGGCGCTCCCAATTATGGTGGCCAACGCAAATCAAGTATCAGAACTGGGTGTGATCATCAGTCCGGCGATAGAGAAGGTGCTCAGAAGCCCCTTTGTGCCCGGTGCGCTGACTATTGTTGCTCCGATTGATCGCAGCAACTGCCCTGATTGGCTAAAAGGTCGTGATGAGGTGGCGTTTCGCATTCCAAATTCTCAGTTCTTGCTTGCAGTTTTGACAGAGGTGGGCCCACTTTTGGTTACAAGTGCGAATTTGGCTGGGGCGACAACCCCAAAGACCGTTCAGGCTGTTTTGGAGCAGTTGACGGAAGTCCCTGATCTTGTGGTCGATGGCGAGACTGGTAATGACGTCGCCTCAACGCTAGTTAATTGTAGCCATACCCCAGCAATGATCGAACGTATCGGTGCGGTTGCAGTTGAAGATTTATCGAAATGGCTGGTGGTGAAACATGGCTGAGCTGATTCTAGGTATTGAAACCTCTTGCGACGACACTTCGGTAGCTCTGGTGGATCAGAACGGTAATGTTGTGGCGATTGAAACAGTGTCACAATACGAAATTCACTCTGAATTTGGCGGTGTTTATCCCGAATTAGCCAGCCGAGCACATTTAGAAGCCATATTGCCAGTGATCGAAAGGGTCCTGACCAGCGCTGATATTACCCCTTTAAACCTGCGGGCCATAGGTGTGACGCGTGGCCCGGGGCTAATGGGCTCTTTGTTGGTGGGTTTGTCTACTGCGCAAGCTCTTGGCATAGTTTGGGAGGTCCCGACATACGGTGTGAACCATTTACGGGGTCACATCCGCAGCGTGGATCTTGATGGAAAAAGCCTTGATTATCCTGCGCTTGTTTTGCTTGTTTCGGGTGGACATACTCTCTTAGCATATTTGCAAAACCAGTATTCTTATGAGCTTTTGGGCACAACCCGAGACGACTCACTAGGCGAGTGTTATGATAAGGTTGCCCGCACTCTTGGGCTGGGTATGCCGGGTGGGCCAGCGGTTGACCGGATGGCGGCAGCTGGAACCGCCTGTGTTAAATTTCCACGGCCTATGATTAAGTCTGGTTATGAGTTCTCTTTTTCTGGTCTAAAATCTAGCGTGGCGCGTTACGTGGAAACCCATCCAGAATTCGATGTAAACGATGTGGCTGCTGCCTTTGTTGATGCCAGTCTGGATGTGCTTTCAACCAAGGTTCAGCGGGCTATAGATCAGAAAAAACTAGCAACGCTTGCGGTGGTTGGGGGTGTTGCAGCCAGTCCACAGGTGCGTGCCAGGATGCAACATATAACTGAGCAAGCTGGTATCAACCTATGCTTGCCTTCACAAAAATGGGCCACTGACAATGCAGCCATGATTGCTATGGCTACTTGGGATTACATTGAGCAGGGACTTGAAAAAAATCTTGAGCCAAAGCCAAATTTAAGGCTTAGTGATAGCTGAGGTGCGGTGAGTGCGGTGCGTTTTGCACTAGGAACTTTTATGGTGCTGTGAGAGAGGATTGAACTCTCGACCTCACCCTTACCAAGGGTGTGCTCTGCCACTGAGCTACCACAGCACGTAGCCCGCGATTTAGACAGTCTTGCGCTTGGGCGCAAGTCCAAGAATGTGCTTAATCTGCAAAATACCGCTCGTGTGTAGTTGAAAAGAGATGCTCGGCTGGACCCAGCTCGAGGCTTGGGTTAAGCCAAGAAAATGGTTGATAAATCGGAAAAATCCCCCAAGCCCGCTCAATCTGCGCGTGAAGCCAGGTTGAAGGCGGCGTTGAAGGCTAATATGGGCCGCCGTAAGGCGCAGGCTCGCGCGCGCGCCGAAGGTTGCAACAAAACGGATAAGAAGGACAGTTAAATGGATTCGATTTTGGTGACAGGTGGCGGTGAGTTGCGCGGAGAAATCCCTATCGCAGGCGCAAAAAATGCTTGCCTGACCTTGATGCCAGCAACATTGCTGAGTGAAGAGCCTTTGACTTTGACTAACGCGCCAAGGTTGTCTGATATTAAAACTATGAGCGCCTTACTGGAAAGCTTAGGGACGGAAATCACCTCCATGCAGGATGGTAAAGTCTTGACGATGTCGTCGCACAACATTGATAATCTGACAGCAGATTATGACATAGTGCGCAAAATGCGCGCATCGATCCTTGTGCTTGGTCCGATGCTTGCCCGTGCGGGCCAAGCGGTGGTATCTTTACCTGGAGGATGTGCCATTGGAGCGCGGCCGGTTGATTTACATCTCAAAGTGATGCGTGCCTTGGGTGCTGAAATTGAGTTGCGTGATGGTTATGTGCACGCCAAAGCTTCGCACGGGTTGCGTGGTGCTACGATAGAGTTTCCATTTGTGTCGGTTGGTGCGACTGAGAATGCTTTGTTGGCAGCTACGCTGGCCAAGGGTACAACTGTGTTGAAACATGCAGCCCGTGAGCCAGAGATAGTGGATCTGGCACAATGCCTAATTGCGATGGGTGCTCAAATCGAAGGGCATGGAACTTCCACTATTATAATACAAGGTGTGGACCGTTTAAACGGTGCGACCCATGCAGTGGTTACGGACCGCATTGAACTTGGCACTTATATGCTGGCCCCGGCTTTTACCGGCGGTGAAGTTGAATGTCTGGGTGGGAGAATTGAACTTTTAGAAGCTTTTTGTGAGAAGCTAGATGAGGCTGGGATTAGCGTTGAACAGACTGCAAGAGGCCTAAAAGTGAAGCGTTCCAATGCAGGCATCAAAGGGATCAACGTGACTACAGAGCCTTTTCCTGGGTTTCCAACCGACCTTCAGGCCCAGATGATGGCTCTTTTATGTACTGCCACCGGTACCTCCATGCTGGAAGAGAAAATCTTTGAAAACCGCTTTATGCACGCACCTGAGTTAGGTCGTATGGGGGCACAAATTGATGTGAACGGCGGCGTTGCCAAAGTTACTGGTGTTGAACGCCTTAGGGGTGCGCCTGTTATGGCAACGGATTTGCGAGCTTCGGTGTCGTTGATATTGGCAGGCCTTGGTGCTGAGGGCGAGACCTTGGTCAACCGTGTCTACCATTTGGATCGCGGCTATGAGCGCGTGGAAGAAAAACTTAGAAGCTGTGGTGCAAAAATTGAACGAATTACTGGGCAATGAGCGACGCACGTTTCGAAGATAGAGCTGATAAGCCCCTGCGCCTGATTGCCTTTGATGCGTCCGATCTTCAGGTGATTTCAACGATGGTGCAGGATGCAATTTTTCCAGTGGCAGAGATGAGTTGGCGATCACATGAGCGGCGGTTTTTGCTATTGTTGAATCGGTTTCGCTGGGAAGTACCTCAATCTGATGTTGCTGAGCGCGTGCAGGCTGTTTTGAGCTTTGAAGATGTGCAAGTTGTACAAATCTATGGCTTTGATCCTCTTGCCCCTGATTTGATTCTATCACTTCTAGATATAGGCTTTGAGGCTGGCAGCGATGGTATGGGGCATTGCCTCGTAACATTGGCAGGAAGTGGTGCAATTCGTCTTCAGGTTGAGGCGCTTGAAGTCTCTCTGCGTGATGTAACCCGGCCCTATACTGCGCCTTCTGGTCTACGGCCCAATCACGACTGAGCCAGTATCATCACGCTTGAGGGTCTGGCAGCTTCGCGCTAAACGTGGGTAATCTTGGGAGACGTTATGCCACAAATTTTGAATATTAATCAGGCTGATTTTGAAACACAGTTTCAGGCTCTGATGTCTGCAAAACGTGAAGACAGTCCAGATGTTGACGCAGCAGTCGCTAAAATTATAGCCGATGTGCGTGAGCGCGGTGATGCTGCGGTGATTGAGCTAACATCTAAATTTGATCGGCTCGATCTTGCCCCCGATACTTTGGCTTTTTCGCGTGAAGAAATTATGGCTCATTGTGCAACCGTCCCTGCGGAAGAACGTACTGCTTTGGAATTGGCTGCTGAGCGCATCCGCGACTATCATGAGCGACAAATGCCTGCAGATGCTAGCTGGGTAGACGCTTCAGGTGCTACCCTTGGGTGGCGTTGGACGCCGGTTTCTGCTGCGGGTCTTTATGTCCCGGGTGGTCTTGCTTCTTATCCGTCTTCAGTGTTGATGAATTCTATCCCTGCCAAAGTTGCGGGGGTTGGTCGACTGGCGATCTGTGTGCCCACGCCGGATGGAGTGACCAATCCTTTAGTGCTTTTGGCAGCACAAATTTCTGGGGTTGATGAAATTTATCGTATTGGCGGTGCGCAGGCTATTGCTGCCTTGGCCTATGGCACTGAAACAATTGCCCCTGTCGATAAGATTACTGGTCCTGGTAATGCCTATGTGGCTGCAGCAAAACGGCGGGTATTCGGTAAGGTTGGCATCGATATGATCGCCGGCCCCTCTGAGATATTGGTTATTGCGGATGCGGACAATGATCCCGCGTGGATAGCCACTGATCTATTAAGCCAGGCCGAGCATGATGAAAGCGCCCAGTCAATCCTAATCACTAATGATGCAGCCTTTGCAGATAAGGTAATTTCTGAGGTGAATCGCCAACTTGCAACCCTCGAACGGCGTGATATCGCCGGGGCGTCGTGGCGTGATTTTGGCGCAGTGATCGTGGTAACCGATATGGCACAGGCAATAGTTCTGTCCAATATGCTTGCTCCTGAGCATTTAGAATTATGTGTCGCAGACCCGGATGCTATGGCAAATGACATTACCCATGCAGGAGCAATCTTCTTAGGAGCTTGGACCCCCGAGGCGATTGGTGATTATGTAGGTGGGCCAAACCACGTGTTGCCTACGGCTCGGTCGGCACGTTTCTCATCTGGGCTCTCGGTGATGGACTTTGTGAAACGGACCACTATGACAAAAATGACTCCCGCTTCTTTGAAGGCCATTGGCCCTGCGGCTGAGACTTTGGCCAAGTCTGAGGGCCTGCAGGCTCATGGATTGTCAGTACGGGCACGGTTAGATACGCTGAACAAGTAATGGCTTATATTTCAAAAATAAAATTAGATGACAGAAATCTACCACGGCCCACCCCTGAGATTGATCAAGAGCGCAAGGTAGCGATTTTTGATTTACTGGAAAGCAACAGTTTTACGCTGCCAGAGCGGGATATGAACTCCAACCCATCAGGACCCTACCAGCTGGAGTTATCAATCAGAAATCGCCGATTGGTCTTTGATCTGTTTACAGAAGCTGAGACCAAAGCAGTTGAATTTCATTTGTCACTTGGGCCCTTTCGTCAGGTGGTTAAAGATTACTTCCAAATTTGTGAGAGCTACTTTGAAGCAGTAAAAACCCTGCCACCCAGTCAAATCGAGACCATCGACATGGCTAGGCGAGGCATTCACAACGAAGGTGCGCGCGTGCTGCAAGAGCGCCTCAATGGCAAAGCCGATATTGATGATCAGACGGCGAGACGTCTGTTTACGCTTATCTGTGTTTTGCATTTTGGAGGGTAGCGATGATACCGCCTCTACCACAATCCATCCTGTTTTGCTGTGATCATAATGCTGTACGTTCTCCTATGGCGGAAGGTTTGATGAAAAAGTTCTATGGTTTGGAAACCTATGTTCAATCTGCTGGTGTTTTGGCAGATATGGATGTGGATGGATTCGCCATTGCCGTCTGTGCCGAAATGGGAGTGGAATTGGCCCGACACAAATCCCGCTCATTTGATGAAATGCAAAAGCTGGGCGATGAGTTGTCTTCTTTTGATCTTGTTGTGGCGCTATCTCCTGCAAGCCAGCTTGAGGTTGAGGTGATCACACGGTTCTATTCGCTGCAGGTCGAATATTGGCCAATCATGGATCCAACAAGTATTGGTGAAGGCCGTGACCATAAGCTTACAGCCTACCGTAAGGCTCGAGATCAGATCATTGCAAAGCTCACAGCTAAATTTGGGCCTCCGAGCATATAGTGTAAAAGGCTAACCTTTGTCAGGTGTTGCATCAAAATAACTGGAAATTCCTTTATTTTTAAATTTTTTGTAATGACCCACCAAAATATTGACGTCATTCGTGCGATTTTGCACGATTTTGGTTGAATCTGACTTGAAAATTTGCGCAAGGCCCCTCACTTAGGGGCACGCCTAACAATGGGTTGGGTATTTTTGAAGGAGAGACCATGGCGAAGGAAGAACCACTCGAATTTCCCGGTGTCGTAAAGGAACTCCTGCCTAATGCGACATTTCGGGTTGAGCTGGAAAATGGCCATGAGATTGTTGCAACAATGGCGGGTAAAATGCGCAAAAATCGCATCAGAGTTTTGACTGGTGACAAGGTGCAAGTTGCTATGACCCCTTACGATTTGTCTAAAGGACGAATTAATTACCGCTTCAAGTAAACTCCTGATCTTAGGATCAGGGAGCCCTCGCCGGCGCGAATTGCTGGCAATTTTGGGTCTGCATCCTGATGAATTGCGGGCGCCAGATGTAGACGAAACACCTCTGAAGGGTGAATTGCCGCGCGTATATTGTAACCGTATTACTACATCCAAGGCCGCGGCTCTGCACGCAGCGGTTAATGAAGTCATCATCTGCGCTGATACCACTGTAGCACTTGGTCGCAGGATAATGGGTAAACCGAACGACCTAGACGAAGCACGTGCCTTTTTACAAAAATTGTCTGGTAGACGTCATAAGGTAATTACTGCTGTCGCTGTTAAAAATTCTGAGCGCACCTGGCAAAAAGATGTGGTATCAATTGTACAAATGAAATGCTTGTCTGCGCAAGAGATTGACGGATATTTGGCAACTAATGACTGGCAAGGCAAGGCTGGTGGTTATGGTATCCAAGGCCCAGCAGGCGCATTCATTCCATGGATTTCAGGGTCATATCCCGCCATTATGGGCCTGCCTTTGCCGGAAACTGCCCATCTGTTACAAGCCGCAGGGCTAGAGATTTGGGGCCAATCATGAAGGGCAAGCAAGTTGTATTGGGTCATATTGGTGATGCTAAAGTAGCAGCTCTAATCGTAAACGGAAAATTGAACGACGTGCTTGTTGAAGATCTTACTCGTTTGCCCTTGGGCAGTATATTGCGTGCCGTTGTCGATCGCCCTGTCAAGGGAATTGGCGGTGTCATGCTCCGCCTGCCTAACGGCACTGGTTTTTTAAAAAAAGCTAAAGGGCTTGCGCCGGGCCAGACTATCACGGTCCAAACATCTGGTTTTGCGGAAGCTGGTAAGGCGGACCCTGTTAATCAACGTTTCATTTTTAAAAGCCGCTATGCAATTGTGACCCCGGACCAACCTGGGCTAAATGTGTCGCGTCAAATACGCTCTGAAGATCTACGTGATGATCTGACTATGTTGGCGAAATCTGCCATGGAGGGTTCCCAGATGGGCCTGATTATCCGCAGCTCCGCAGCTACGGCTGATATGGAAGAGATAGCTGAGGACATCCAAGCTATGAGAGCGTCTGCGGAAGCGATAACGGCGGAGGCTGGTCTGGAGCCTGAAGTCTTGCTCGAAGGCGATGACCCACATGTACAAGCTTGGCGTGAATGGTCGGATGTGACTGATGTCTTAACGGGACCCGATGATTTGGAAGGCAGTGGTGCGCTTGATCAAATTGAAGCTGCACAGGGCGCCTGGGTGCCGTTTGGAAGCGGCGGTATGTTTGTGGAGCAAACCCGCGCTATGGTCACAGTGGACGTAAACACTGGTGGAGATCTGTCACCAGCTGCAGCATTGAAAGTAAATTTAGCCGCTGTGCATGATTTACCCCGTCAGTTGCGGCTGCGCGGCTATTCAGGGCAGATAGCAATTGACTTTGCACCTATGGGCAAGCGAGATCGCAAGCCCATCGAGGTTGCTCTCCGGGCCTCTCTGCGTACCTGTCCCGTGGCTACGGAATTTGTAGGTTGGACGCCTTTGGGACATGGGGAACTGAAACGCAAACGTGAGCGTTCTGTTCTGAATGATCTTCTCAAATGACCTGTCCTATTTGTAAAAAAATAACATCCCAGCCCTACCGCCCGTTCTGCTCCGCCAGATGTAAGGATGTCGACCTCAGTAAATGGTTGATTGGTGGATATGTTATTGCAAATGATGATGAAACAGAGAGTTCTGAAGTCGAACCTGACTGTGAAGATTCTGACAGCTAACTTGTAAGTTGAGCCCTCAATATGTGCTAATAATATCAGAGATATTTTAGACATTTCTTATTTTCGTGCGTTTTGGGCCAAAAATCCTCGGAATGTTCTGGACAGTCTTACCATGGTCCCCTAAATACGCGACAGCCTCGAGGACTTTCCTCACCCGTGCCCGGGTAGCTCAGGGGTAGAGCAGTGGACTGAAAATCCTCGTGTCGGTGGTTCAAATCCGCCCCCGGGCACCATTAATATTAAACAAAATAGCAATTTAAACGGTGTGGTCACACCAAATTATACTTGGAATATTTTGTCTGAATCGACCCTTTCTGTCAAAGGGTGTGTGACAGTCAATGTGCAGATAATCGTGGGAAGCGCGGGGTTACTGTGTCTAATAACTACAGTTTA